>ERZ827181.8-NODE-8-length-269422-cov-7.228978_pt1 | contig 269422 bp, 252 predicted proteins | sample MGYA00519778_ERZ827181 | MGnify/ENA primary metagenome ERZ827181 (study PRJEB31778, sample SAMEA3449273) | human gut metagenome | biome: human gut; feature: human-associated habitat; material: faeces | place: United Kingdom | collected 2010/2012 ...
TGTTAAGTAGTGTATCTGATCAATTGTTAAATATCGGTAATACAATCAACCGTTTGGAGAGTGTAGCGGAGGCACAGTCAATAAAGTTAAATAATTTAATATCATTCCGTTCGACGATGCGAGATGCCGATATAGCAGAGGAGTCCTCAAATTACATTCGTTACCAGATCTTACAACAGGCATCTGCAACTCTTTTAGCATCTTCCAGAAACCTTAAAGCACAAAATGTAATGGGGTTATTGAATAGCGTTTAAATAACACTGTACAGCATTTTGATATAACAATGCATTCAATAGGGTTTCGTCATTGAAATGCTCTTTTATTGCGGACTGGAATTTAGCTAAATTCTCGGCGTAAATCTCTTTTTTCTGATTAAAATCACCGACCGGCGCATCAGAAGCCCACATAATACGATGTGTATAATCACCTTTTTTCGTATTCTTTAACCTCTCAATAAGCAAAATAATGTCTTCAATTTCAACCCAGGAAATATCAACATAAAGAGTTGCAGTATCTTGCTCAATAGATTCTACCATAATATCAATAGCAGCCTCATGAGAGCTTCTAGGGCCTGTTGAAAGATGACCCAGAATGATTGGGACATCAGGGAACTCTCTTGCCTTTTTATAAATCAATTCCGGTGAAGAAAATCTTGATTTTATATGGCCGGAATGATAAAGGCAAGGCTTTTTAAATTCTTGTGCAGCTCTCAAGTAATCATTGTATTTGTCGGAATCTGCAGGCAGTTTTGTAAACTCCGGATGAAATTTTAAGCCTATAAATTCCGGATATTTTTTCAGTAATTCTCTTATCGCATCAGCGTTTTGGGTTCTGTCAACTTCGCACACGGCAAGAGGTTTAATTTTGGGGAATTTTTTAGATATATTGAGCATGTCAATATTGCATTCAAATTCATCCTTGCCGGTATATCCGTCAATACCTTCAAGGTTTGAACAGATTGCAAAATCAACATTACCTATGATTTCGAGCAAAAACTCGGGACTGAATTTACCCCAGAAAGAATTTCCTATATGAGTGTGGGAATCAATTATCATGGCGTACCCCCCTAGTTATGGCTTCTAAAATCTTTTTGACTTTTATAACTTCTATCCCTTCAATATTTTCTTGAATTTCATTAGCAGCAGGAATAATAATGCGTTTGAAACCGAGTTTTTGCGCTTCTGTAATTCTTCTTTCAATATGATTAACAGCTCTGATTTCTCCAGATAAGCCTATTTCTCCGACAATAGCTGTGTGTGAATCAAAAACCACATCCCTTACGCAGGTTACAATTGCAAGCGCAATTCCCAAATCTGCTGCCGGTTCGTTAACATCAATACCGCCGATAACGTTAACGTATACGTCCTGCTTGGAAAGGTTTAAGCCTATTCTTTTTTCCAGAACAGCCAGTATTTGCAGCACTCTTCCTGTATCAACTCCGTTTGCTACTCTTCTTGGGGCAGGATAAGGAGTTGTTCCGACCAATGCCTGTATTTCAACCAGAAGAGGTCTTGTGCCTTCACTCGTTACAATAATCGTACTACCCGGAGTTTGTGTCTGGTTATATTCTTTTAAAAATAATTCACTCGGATTAATAACTTCTGTCAAGCCTTTGCTTCCCATCTCGAATATACCGACTTCTGAAGTATTTCCAAACCGGTTTTTTATAGAACGTAATATTCTGTATGATTTATATTTGTCACCCTCAAACTGTATAACTGTGTCTACCATATGCTCAAGTACTTTAGGCCCTGCAATATTCCCCTCCTTTGTCACATGACCGATAACAATAATTGAGATATTTTGAGTTTTGGCAATCTGCATAAGAGCATTACAGCATTCCCTAATCTGGGAAACGCTTCCAGCAGAACTTTGAATAGTTGAAGTATAAACCGCCTGAATACTGTCTACAATAACTAAATCAGGCTTCATTTCCTCAATATGTTTTTTGATAAGCTCTAAATTTGTCTGGGGATAAATATAGAGATTGTCAGATTTGACACCTAATCTCTCTGCTCTAAGTTTGATTTGACCGGCAGATTCTTCTGCTGAAACATACAAGACTTTTTTATCGTTTTTACAAAGTTCACCAGAGGTCTGTAAAAGTATTGTTGATTTCCCAATCCCCGGATCTCCTGCAATAAGAACTAACGAGCCCTGAACAATCCCCTGACACGCAATATCTGTACTGTCACCTGCCGACCCGATACATTTACCCCCGCCTAATACTCTGTCAAATTCTGAAATATTTGTACTCATGCGAATTTCAGAGTTCATTTCAATTTCGTTGAGTTTCATCGGCGGACAATTATCCGGAATTTGAACATCTTTTATGACTGGAATATCTGTTTCTTCTACAAAAGTGCCCCAGCTTCCGCATTCAGGACATTTGCCAAGATAACCTGCAGTTTCATATCCACAGCTCTGACATACATATTTTGACTTAACTTTTGCCATAATTTTCTACTGGTTAATCGGAATAATTAACTTTTGACCGATTGATAATGCATTAGGGTTGGCCATTTTATTTGCTTCCTGAATTGCATTAACTTTATTCATATCAAAAGATCCGTAAAATCTAATAACGATACTTTCTAAAGTATCACCTTCTTTAACAACATATTCTTCGTTCAAAGAAACAGGTGCTGCAACTTTTTTTGAAGAAGTGTTGTCTGCAGGTATAAATGTAAATCTTCCTGAAGATGCAGAAGCAGGCTTTTTAGCCGGTACAACAATATCATCTTTAGGAGTAGAAACATTAATCAACAAGCTTATAAATGTAGTGATAAGTAATGTTATAATAACACCAACTATCAAGCCGGTTACGAAATAAACCTGAGGAGCTTTTTCGCTCTTCTGGCTTTTTACACCAAAAGACTGCCAGAGTGCGTCAAGTTCACGATTTTTGCTTTGCGTTCTGTAAAAATCTTCATCCTGATGAGTTCTGTTATAACGGTTCAGAGCCTCCATCATAGCAACTTTTTCTCTGGTAATATTTGATCTTCTTAGTGTTGTACTTTTCATAAATCCTCACCACATTAGTTCTATTGAAAATTTAACATAAAATCTCAATTAGCGCAAATTTGTAAACTTTTTTGTGAAGTTTTATTAACTTTCATTATTAATTGAGAAGTAAACGTCTTTTAATCTTTTTTTGCTTATATGTGTATAGAGCTGTGTTGTTGAAACGTCGCTGTGACCGAGGAGTTCCTGTACTACTCTTAAGTCTGCTCCGTTTTCCAGAAGATGTGTTGCAAAGCTGTGTCTTAAGGTATGCGGTGAAATGTTTTTGTGGATTAATTTACCCTGAGCATGGATAAATGTGTATACATCCTGACGGGTTATTAAGCGGCCTGAATTTTGTATTAAGAGCAGCTTAGTATTAAGATTATATTTTTTTACCAGAAAATCTCTTTCGGGCATGTACTCTGTGACAGCTTTTTTAGCAATTTCTCCTATAGGTATTATTCTTTCTTTCGAACCTTTGCCAAAGCAGCGGACGTACTTTGAAGATAAATCTATATCGTTTGTTTTTAGATTAACGAGTTCTGAAACTCTTAAACCACAGCTGTAGAGGAGTTCCATAATTACATGCTCAAGAGGAGTAAGATTATTGTGCAGCATCTCTTCTATTTCTTTAATGGAAACAACTTTTGGAAGATGCTGCGGTACTTTCGGCTGCTCCAATGTTGATGCCGGATTTTTGTCTATAATACCTGCTGACGAAGCCCATTTAAAGAAGCCTCTTAGTGATGCTATTTTTCTTATGATACTTGATGGAGCCAGTTTGTTTTCGCGCAGTTTTCGAATAAACATATTTATGCTCATTCTGTCTACTTTTTTAATGTCTTCAACTCCCTGCGAAAATTCGGAAAGATCCCGCCTGTATGCTTCAAGCGTGTTTTGCGATAAACCTTTCTCCAATTCAAGATATTCTAAGTATTCTCCGATTATTTGATACATACTTTACAGCCTTAAATAAGCTTCTCTTATAAGGTAATCTTCTAATGTTTTCATATCAGCAATGCTTGATGTTGTATCGTTGATTATTATGCAGAAAGCGTATTTGTTTCCGCTTTTTGTAGTAAGAAAACCTGCCAGTGAGCTGGCATCTCCGTGCGTGCCTGTCTTGGCTTTCAGATTATTTTTTATAGGAAGCATTCGGTGTGTAAGCGTCCCTTCTCCCGGTGACGGAAGATGTTCTAATACCTTGTTATCCTTATTTTTAACCAGATATTCCGAGATAAAATCTGCGCTTATTAAATTGTTTTTTGAAACACCGCTGGCGTCAGTAATACGTATTCTAGAAGTATCAAGCCCGAGTTTCTTACAGTAAGCATTAAAAACTTTTATGCCGTTCAAGTCCGAACCTCTATCATTATAAGCTTTTCCGCCTGCAAGTTTAGCAGTTGTTTCGGAAACAAGATTGCTGCTGTTTTTTAAAACATCATCAATTGCTGTAGAAACAGGATGCGTAATTTTATCAAGTTCTTTGTCAGAAGGAAGCACGGATGAAGTTATAAAATTTTGTTTTAAATATATGTTTTTATCTGCAAGCGAACTTGTAAGTCTTATGTCAAAGTACCGCTTTAAGTTGTTTGTCGGAATTTGAAGTATTACAGGTTTATTAACTGTTCCTTCAAGTGAAAGCGTATTTGCAGAAATAGAATTATCACGGCTTACCTTAACATCGTTTTTATCGCCTGTAATAACATTATTCAAAAATACAAGCGGATATTTTGAAGGATTGATAATTGAAGCCGTTGCACCTTTATGTGTTGGCATAACTGTAATTTTAATTAAATTCCCGTCAAGGTTGTAAGAATTAAATCTGGGCATAAGGACGTTCATATCGTCATCCCACTGCCAGCCTTCACCCCAGTCTTTTTTCTCCAGAATGCTGTCGTCAATGAAAACTTTTCTGGTTGTTTCAACGCTTATATTATTAACCAAACTCTTTAAATCCTTTGAGGTTAAATACGGATCTGCTCCGAGTTTAATTACAAAACTGTCATCGCTGCGCTTGTATACGGATGTTGTAAACTCATAATCTTCTCCTAATACATCAATAGCAGCAGGGAGGGTCAAAAGTTTCTGCACGGAAGCAGGATGCATAAGAATTTTTTCGTTTAATTCATATACCGGTTTGCCTGTATCAAGTTTTTTTATAGATATTGCAATAGAGTTTTTTTCCAGACCGGAATCATTAATCACGGAGGAAAAATTACCGGAGCTTTTTGCATAAGCTCCTGTCATACCCATTAAAAATATCAGCATTCCTGCAAAAAGTTTTTTCATTTCTTTATTACCTCGTAAGAGTCTTTAACATCTTTCAAATTTGTGCATTTACTGCGAAATTCATACATTTTTTCTAAGTCCGCTTCTGCATATATTGCGCCTTCATTATCTTCAATTTCATCCATTATTTTACCGTCAAAATCTATTATCATAGAATGTCCGAGGTTTTCGGAGCCGTCACTTAAAAGGCCGGTTTGTGTGAGTGCAATCATATAAGACTGATTTTCAACAGCTCTTGCTCTGGTAAGCGTATCCCAGTGGATTTTTCTGGATTTTGGCCATGCAGCCATATTCACAAGAATATCTGCACCGGCTTTTCTATATGCACGGTATATTTCAGGGAAACGTATATCATAGCAGATTGTTAAGCCTAATTTTACACCTTCAAGCTCTGCCATAACAGGATTACTGCCCGTTGTGATATAGCTGTTTTCTGTATCTCCATTATATGAATACAGGTGGTTTTTGTCATATGTACAAATTACTTCTCCTGCTCTGTTAATTACAGGGCAGCTGTTATAAAGCTTATCCCCGCATTTGTTGACAAAACTCCCGCCTATGATATTTACCTTATATTCCCTTGCAATTTCCTGCAGCATTTTTACCGTTCTGGACTCTTGTAAAGTTTCTGCTGTTTTAGGAAAAGATGGACAATCCCATCCTGTTGGCCACAATTCCGGTAAAAATACAAAATCGCACTCACCATATTTATCAAGATTTGCTCTGAGCAGATTTTTAACAGTTTCGATATTTAAATCAATATTCCCGATTGCAGACTCCATTTGGATTGCAAGTAATTTTACTTTTTTCTTCTCCATATTCCGAATTTGTATACCTCATCAAACGCTTTCGGAGCTTTTTGTTCAAGTTCTTCCAGACTTTGTTGTAACTTCTGGCGGGCTTCTTCTTCGTCACCATCCGGTGAAATATAAATAGGCTCTCCGTAAATATTAATTAAGTTGGTTGCAAATACAGGGCATCTCAACTTGTCCCAGGAAGGGAATTTTGCCCATGTAAAGTTTTTTGAATACCAGTAAACCGGCACAACCGGCACACCTGCCATTTTAGCAATTTTTATAGCACCATCTTTAGCAATTTTTGCTGGTCCTCTCGGTCCGTCAACCATCATTGCACAATTTTCACCGTTTTTAAGCGCAGATATCATCTGCATACTGGCTTCTATCGCACCTTTTTTACCTTTTGAACCGCGTATTGTTTTGAAACCCCATTTCTCAACAACATCTGCAATAACTTCTCCGTCCTTTGAACGGCTTATAAGAACATTTGTCGCTGCTCTGTGCGGCAAACCGTGGATACAAAACTGGTGTGCGTGCCACATTACATATACACAGGGCATTACACCCGGATTGTCTACTTCAATAATTCTTGTGAAAAGCTCCTGTGTTTTCAAAATTCGAAAAACTATATTTGAAATCTTCTGAATATTTTTTTCATTTAAAATCCTGACCATGCATTAATTATACTATAAATTTGAGAAAATATGGTATACTTGATGGAAGATAGAGGTTTATTATGAAAAAGTTCTTGTTATTTTTGTTAGTTTATTCGCAGCTGGCTGTTTTTGCTAATTATAACGATATTTATATTCTGGATATAAAGTACGACTGGATTAATAAGTCAATGGTAGAAAAAGAAGCTATAATCAGCGAGATTAAAGATATAATTTTTGATAAACCAATAGAAAAACAAGAGGATTTTAAATCCCGGTTTAAGGATAAATTAAAAGACAAAAATCATCTTGAAAATTATTATGCAGCATCTGCCGGTTACAAGGAGTTTAAAGGGAATAACATCTCTGCATTTTATTACAAGAGAATGAAAAACATTTATATGTACGCTCTTCAAGATAAAAAAGATGTTTCAAAAGCTTATTACTACGACACCCTTGGCAACTTAAGGTATGTAGACTTTATCTACGGTGCTTATCCCGACTACCCTTATTATTCAATACAGTACAGAATTTCCGGAAAACCTGTAAGTGCAATTTATTTTGTTTCAGAAGATTGCCAGTATCTTTTCAAACCTGATGGTGAGTTTGAGGGGGTATGGTACAAACACAATTTGTATAACAAAGAGTCAAAAATAATTTTAAAGAGAACTACGTATTAATGGATAGAATTGCAGATATATTAATAAAACAAGGATTAACAATTGCAACAGCAGAGTCATGTACCGGCGGGCTTTTAAGCTCAAGGCTTACGGATGTAAGCGGAAGCTCGGCGTTTGTTCATCTCAACTTTGTAACTTATGCAAATGAAGCGAAAAATAAAATTCTCGGTGTAAGCCTTGAAACTCTTGAAAAGCACGGTGCTGTAAGCGAGGAATGTGCAAGAGAAATGGCAGAAGGTCTTCATAAAGTTACCGGAGCTGATATCTGTGTATCTACAACAGGTATTGCCGGGCCTGCCGGAGGTACTAAGGAAAAACCTGTCGGATTGATGTATTCAGGAATTTATTTTCAAGGAAAAACATCTGTATATAAAATTCTTTTACCGTCAAATATTGAACGGGTTGAAATGAAACAAAAATTTACAAAAGAAGTGCTTAACAATATTTACACAACTCTCAATTTTTTATAAAATGGTAGTTATGGGAGCTGGGATAAAAAAAATCGTTTTAATATTTATGAGTTTTCTGCTTATAAATTCAGTATCTGCAATTGAACCGCAGGAGAATTTTTCTGGTTATATGACAGATTTGCAGGAAAAGATTCAAAAAAGCTGGTTCCCACCCGAGTGTCTGGAAAGAGACGGGCATGCTCTTGTAAAGTTTAGTGTTGCAAGAACCGGTCATATTTATTCTGCTCAAATTGTTGAAAGTTCCGGTGATCCTGTTTATGACGAATCTGCTCTGGAAGCTTTGCGCAAAGCTTCTCCGTTGGCGCATTTCCCCGCAAGTACTTCAAGAGGGTCGTTAACGATAAAATACTCTTTTGATACGTCTGTTGTAAATACAGGTGACATGCAGAGATATCTGGCAAATGCTGATAGGTTTTATAATGTAAACAACAGAACTGCTCTTGATTATATTAATAAAGCAATAGATGAAGTTGACGGAGATATAAACGCATATTTTCTATATGGAAAAAGAAGTAAAATAAAAGAAGCACTTGGTGATACTGTCGGAGCAGCAGCTGATTTGGATCAGTCAATCAAGCTGAAAGCAAAATATGACCAGAAACGTATTATGGCAAGCAAGTTGATTGCAGAAATGGAGCAATCTCCATATTCTTATTTTAATCTTGCGCATTCTTATGAAGTCGCCGGAGATTATGAACACGCAATTGAAGCTATAGAAAAAGCGATTGCACTGACAGAATTAAATAACCAGTATAAACGCTACAAAGATGAGCTTGTAACTAAAAAAACATCCTCATTATAAGGATGTTTTTTAGTATTTATTGTCACCGTGCGTAACTCTAGCATTACAATTCTGTAGTGGTAATTTAGAGGATGGCTAGGTATAGTAACACGCATTTGGAATATTGCATTTGCCATCCGACCAATTATCTACGTGCGTAGCACTACATTTCGAGATTCATTTGAGAGAATTGAATTATTTTGTTCTTTCCTCTGTGTTTAGCGTTGTAAAGTGCGTGCTCTGCATATCTTATAACAGTGTTTGCATCTTCATCAACATCCGGCATGCACGGGTATGTCGAAATTCCGCCGGAAATTGTAACTTTATGTGCTTCTTCTTCACCGGCAGGAATAAATTCCATTTTTTCAACTTCTCTTCTGAATCTTTCTCCGAATAAGAAAGCATTTTCTTCAGAAGTATTAGGTAATACAAGAAGGAATTCTTCATCACCGTATCTAGTTAAGATATCTTCTTTTCTTATCATTGCATTGAGTTTGTTTGCAATATTTCTGAGCAAAATATCACCCCACTCATAACCGAACATGTCATTAACAACTTTGAAAAAGTCTATATCAAAAAGTATGCAGGAAAGTTTTGTCCCGTAACGTTTTGAACGTGAAATTTCTTCTTCAAGACGTTCCTGCAGATATTTTCTATTGTGAAGCCCTGTTAAATCGTCTGTAGTAGAAACTTTTTCGAGTTTATCCTTGATGGTCTTGATTCTAAGAAGAGCATTTACTCTAACAATTAACTCATCTTTATTAGACGGGTCTTTAATAAAATCAAAACCTTCAGCTCTTACAGTAACATCCCTTCTTGTCGGCCCGAAGAATAAAATCGGGCAAGGAAATTTGTTTGTCATAAGTGCATCTTTAGCCAGTTCAATGTTTTCCACAATCATTAATGAAGGATTAATAACTGCATAGTCTTTCATTTGTTCAATAGATACAACTCTGACTTCTGCCTCATCAATATCAGCTAACAATGCTTGCATTTCAGGCATTGGCTTTGTTGAATAGATAACAATATTGCTCATAAATCTTCCTCTTCATATGTATTAAAGGTGTACACTTTTTAAAGTGTACACCTTTATAATACCTAATTTTTCCTATCTATGCAAGGGCTTTTGATTTCTCTATGCATTCAATCAATGTAGAAGCCACTGTCTTTTGTTCTTCCAGAGTAAGTTCAGGGAACATTGGAAGTGAAATAACACATTCAGTATCTTTTTCAGTATTAGGAAGCATTCCTTTTGTCCAGCCCAGATGAGCATGAACTTTTTGAAGGTGTAACGGTACAGGATAATAAAGCATAGCACCGATACCTGCTTCCTGAAGCATTTTATGAATGTTATCTCTGTTAGGAATTTTTACTGTGTACTGGTGATAAACGCAGTAAGTGTTATCTAATTCGTGCGGAGTTTGAATGTCAGAGCATCCGGCGAAGAGCTCATTATATGTTTTAGCATGATCTCTTCTGGCTTTATTCCATTCGTCAATATAGTTTAATTTTATTCTTAAAATAGCTGCTTGAATTTCATCTAAACGAGAGTTAACCCCTATTTCATCGTGATAATATCTAACAGCACCGCCGTGGTTTCTTAGTGCAACAATTCTATTTTTGAGGTTTTCGCTGTTAACTGTTATTAACCCGCCATCACCCATACCGCCGAGGTTTTTAGTTGGATAGAAACTATAGCATCCGATATCACCGAATGTACCGACTTTTTGTCCTTTGTATTCGGCACCGATTGCCTGACAGCAGTCTTCTATTACGTATAAATTATAGCGTTTTGCAATGTCCATAATTGCATCCATATCACAAGGCTGGCCGTAAAGATGAACCGGAATAATTGCTTTTGTCTTTGGTGTGATTTTCTCTTCAATTTTTTTAGGGTCAATATTAAAAGTATCTGCATCAATATCAGCAAATACCGGAGTCGCTCCAACGATACCAATAGCTTCTGTTGTTGCTACGAAAGTGAACGCTGTGGTAATAACTTCGTCACCAGCTCCTATATCTAATGCTCTTAATGCAAGGTGAAGCGCATCAGTACCGGAGTTTAAGGCAACAGTATAGTTACATCCGATATATTTTGCAAGTTCAGCTTCCAGTGCTTTGCAGTTTGGTCCTAAGATATACTGGCCTGAACGTAAAACTTCGCAAACGGCCTTTTCAACTTCACTTCCTATTTTAGCATATTGTCTTTTTGAATCTAAAATTGGTATCATATAAAATCCTCCTATAATTTCCTCGCTATACTTAATAGTGTAGCACAGAAACTTCTCGTCTTTATATAATCTTGATGTCGGAGGGTAAATATATCTATAAATGTCTTGTTTATGACTAAAAATTTAAAAATTCTGATAATGAAAGTTCAAAAGCCTGAGCCAGTTGATTTATTTTTGAGAATGTTACATCATTTTGGGCAGTTTCAATATTGCCCAATGTCGAACGTCCAATGTTTGCTCTGTAAGCAAGTTCATCTTGAGTAATTTTTTGCTGCTTACGAAGTTCCTTTATTCTGTTAGCAAGTTTTATAAGCAAAGGCTTGTTCATATTTAAATTGTCCGTTATAATGACAATGTTACAAACCGTGGTACGGACAAAAGGGGGATGCCTGTTGAATACAAGTTAATCTACTGACCGCTTTGCAGAACAATTACAACATTACGTATCATATTCAAAGTTTTTTAGGGTTTCATCAATGCCTGTTTATTTATCCCCTAATCTAATTCAAGGCTAAAATTATTGCAAGTGCCAGAAAAAGCGAGTAATAAATCATTAAATTTCTGGACTGGTAGATTCTTGTCATAAAGCTCGGTGCATTCATCATATTTTCCATTGGAAAATGATACCATTTATGTTCCGGTATTGACTCAGCATTAGCGGAGAAATCAACCATTGATTTATACAAATCAACAGCAAGAGGAATTGTAAGCCAAACGATAAATACCTGCCAATCAAGGATGTCAAAAATGCACAAGAGAAGCGGAGTTACATACGCGAGTATTAACAGCCATTTTAAAACGATAAGCGAATCAAGCTGAGAGTTAAAAGAATTCGCAACTGTTTTATGGCCTTCATTCAGGTCAAAATCAAAGTCCATAACTGTATGTATGTACAAAAGTGTTACAGTAACAAGCATAGATGGGATTGATAAAATAATAGCATCCCATGAATATGTTTTAGTCATAACATAGTATACTCCGCCGAATAATGCAGGGCCGTATGCAACAGCTACAGCAAATTCTGAGAGCCTGATTTTTGACATAAACGAGTATAGTATAGTAATTATTCCGCCAATAAGTGCAAAATACACAACGCCAATTCCACATTTTATAAAGAAAAATAATCCTATAATACTTGCAGCAGCAAGGTAAATAAATGCCAGTATAAGGATATCTCGAGGGCGTATAAGGCCTGAAATAAGATATCTGCATTTAGTTTTTTGCGAGTTTTTTAAATATTCTTTTTTGTTGAAACTAACCTGTTTTATCAGGGATTTGTAATCAAAATAATCATCAAGGAGATTAGCTGCCAGATGTGCCAGACAAATTCCTGCCAATGCCAGAAGGCCATACCTTATGTGTCCTGCCACAAGAGCGGAATATGTAAATATTACAAGCCATGACATAATTGTCATAGGAAGTGAAAATGCTCTTGAGCATATTAATACAGTTGTAAGTTTATTTAACATAACTATCCTACCAGTCCGCCAAAGGCCATAACATCCTCATATGCAGCGCCAGCTTCAAGCATTTCTTCTGCGGTAAAACCAAATAGTGTAATTGTATCAATTACTTCGTCTTTCTTTTCAATATTTTTAATAACTGAATCTAATGCTGATTCTCTTGTCATATACTGAAATCGGTTATTTATTCCCTGTTTAAGACTTCTACGTTTTGCTTTACCCATTTTTTTACCTTTAGGCGGGCTTCATTCCGCCAAATTACTAACCTGTTTTGAGCTTCCCTGAAGCCCTTTCGAATTGACTACCGGCTTATATTTGCTAACGCAAGCAGCGCTGCTCCAATCATTCCGGAATAATTTCCTGTTGTTGCTAATCTTATTGAAGTTGGAGAAGTTACTATATCATTGTTTACATATTCTTCCATTTTTTTTGTATCTACAAACTGCGCCATAGAGCCGGAAAGTACAAAACAATCAGGGTCAAAAATATTTGCAAGCCCTGCTATTCCGAGTGTAATGTCATACTGCCAGCGGTCAAATATTGCAATCATTTTAGAATCGCCGTTTTTAACTCCGTCAATTACATCATAAGTAGTAACGTCTTCACGGCCTAAAGTTTCTTGAGCATCCCATTTTAAAGCAGTACCGGAAGCATAAGCTTCAAAGCAGTCCCAGCTTCCGCAGGTGCATTTTCTGCGCTTGTCGGGATACATTTTGAAATGCACCTCTCCCGCTGCACCGGATTTGCCCTTAAGAAGTTTGTTATCAATAATAATACCGCCTCCGACGCCTGTCCCCAAAGTCAGCATAACAGATACTTTTGTATCTTTAGAAGCGCCGATTTTGTATTCTGCCCAGGCTGCACAATTGGCATCATTTTCAAGGAATACCCGTTTAGAACTTAATTCTTGAAAATTGATTGTTTTATAATCTTTTACCAGATTTCCAGTAGAACCTATAACAGCAGTATTCTCATTATTTACTGCTCCGGCAGTTGATATTGCGATTACATCAACATTGTTTTCATATTTAAATATTTGTTTTTTTAAAACTTCTTTTATCCCATCAATAGTTTTAGGAGTAGAAAATTTTTCTATCTCTTCTATAATATTGCCGGTTTCGTCAATAATCGTGCTGTAAATTTTTGTTCCGCCTATATCAAATGCAAGAGCCTTTTTCATTTATATTCCCTCAACAAATCTTTTAGTAATCAACTGCGGTCTTGTGATTGCAGAACCAATTACAACGCAGTGAGCACCTAGTGCAAAAGCTTTTTTGACTTCTTGCGGTTCCCAGATGCGGCCTTCAAGAATAACGGGTTTTTCTGTATTTTGAACCAGTGCTTCAAGTAATTCATAGTCGGGGCCTTCCGGAGAGTTTTCTGATTCAAGCGTATATCCGGCAAGAGTTGTAGAAATTACGTCTGCTCCTAATTCTGCACATTTTTTCCCTTCTTCCAATGTTGAAATGTCAGCCATTGCAAGTCTTCCTGCTTTGTGAATAACAGTTATAATTTCTTCTAATGTACAACCGGCATGCGGACGGGAAGTTCCGTCAAATGCGATAATATCAGCTCCTGCTTCAATAAGGTCATTAACCTCTTTAAGCCCTGGCGTAATGTATACAATTTCTTTCCAGTTTTCAGGAAGCTTATCCGGCTTTGTGAGTCCTATAACAGGTAAACCGAGATTTTTAGCATTCCTTACATCTCTTGCTCCTGCAACCCTGAGCCCGCCTGCGCCTCCGTTTACAACAGACTGCATCATCGCAAGCATACATTCTTCTTTGTACAAAGGTTCATCAGGCATTGCCTGTGAAGATACAATCACTTGTCCCTTTAAACTTTCTAAAATTCCCATGAAATTATTTTATCACAAAATAAAACTGTTGATAAATTAATAATAGAAGACTATAATGTAGTGTGTATAGCGGGGTTTGATATGGAAAAGAAAAAACTTTTAGCTTGTTCTGTTTTGTGCGGACTTATTATTATTGGATGCGGACTTGCAGTTATTTTTAAAGACAAAACGGAAAAAACTCCTGTCAGTGAAGTTACTGAGAAAAAAATCAAACAAGAACCTGTAAAAGAGGAAATAAAAGTTACTCCGCCTGCACCAGTACAGAAACCTGTTCCAAAAGAAATTGTCAAGAAAGCTGATTTATTTAGTGATAACACAATTTTACCGTTGTCTGCAATTACTGAGATTGCAAATCTTCCATCGGGTATTCAAGACGATATCCGCAAATTGATTGAAAATTCTAATTTGTATTACTTGAAACGCAAACCAGATGGAGTATTTATGATTGTTGGAAGTTCCGGTGATGAAAAATATATGCGTCATGATGTAAAATTTGTAGAAATAAATAAGGAAGGTGTTCGGAAAATAACCAGCATCGGGCAGGAAGTTTCTGATGAAGACGGTGATTGGGAATTTAACGAAGATTCAGGACTTCCTCTCAAGCACATCAAATATGATGAAGACGGCGATATTGAATATACAGAAATCTGGAATTATTCTGATGAAGAGCCTGTAAAATATGAGATGAAGAACGGAGAAGGGAAAATTCTTTCAATAAAAAAAGAAACACCTGATGGTGATACAAAAATAAGATCTGAACATTTGGTTTATGACGAAGACGGCAATACAAGAGTTAATGTTTCTGCAAGTTATGAAGGGCCTGATATTACAAGGTTTACATATTACAATTCTGAAAATCCTCAGGATGGTGTTACTTTGATGAGCGAATACAATGATGGATTAAAAACAAAAGAAACGGTATATTCCTCTGATTATAAACTGCAAAATACATATAATGCCGGATATAAAGACGGAGAACGCGTGACTATCAAAGTTCTTGACAGTTCAAATAATAAAGTGGAAGAAATTATATCAAATAAATAGATTGTAGAAGCTGTCCTGTTCTATCTTTTTCGGGCGTGTAAATTTTTCCATAATCATATTTGCAGCTCCTACAGCAAGCCCGGTTGCAGCTGCGTGTCCGATGTAGGTTAGAAGTGCTTTGCCGTATAATTTTTTCAGGTTTTTAATCAAAGGCTCTGCGAGCCCTGTTTTCCGGGCAATTTTAATACCCTTGTAACTTGCCATACCTTCCTCAAAAACGGTCGGCAGCATGCAGGCGAATGCTATTTTGCCGCAGTTGTCTTTGATATGGTCATAGCCGGTTTTTGGAGCATCTTTTGGTTTTGGTGTTGAAAACAAGGCTATTGTACCCATCCAGCCGGCAGCAATTCTTCCGGGCCAGCGCAGCTTGCTTAAGAATTTTCCGGCTTTTCCGGTAATATCATTCATTGCGTGTCCGAGTTCATGAAAGCCGGCCGCGGAAATCTTGTCAGTATTTATTCTTACAACTCTTTCTTTAGGAAAATATGCAGCATTCCTGCCGAGAGAATAATCATTTACAGTTTTGCTTAATTCCATTGGAATAATTCGAACTCCCTTTTTATCAAGCCCGGAAACTTTCAGGGAGTTTAGAAAAGCATCTTTATACAGGTAGTTTTGCGAGTGTTCTTTAATAAGCTGACGTTCAAAAGGTTTACCGCATAAAGGCAGAATTGTTCCCATTATGGCAGATGAAGCCGCACTTGCCATAATAAAGCCTTTATTCCCGTCGGTTTGACTCCGCGGGATATATTGATTTCCGTCATAGTAATACGAATTTACCATATTAAGACACTGCCTTTAAACTACACCTGATTATTATAAAACACTAAACTCAAAAAACTTGCTTCATTGTAACGAATTTGTAATAAAGCGTTATAAAATCATTAAATGTGGAATATATTATATATATGGATATGTTTAAGACAGATGTAAATAAAACCCCTGAAACCCTTACAGCTGTAGGGGGGGGGGCTAAATATCCTAATTTACAGGGCTTTTTAAGCGAGGTGTTAAAATGAAAATTAACACCAATTTATCCAGCTTAATCGTCCAATCCAACTTAAAAACATCAACCAATGGATTAAATACCGCAATCGAGCGCATGACAACGGGTTTTAAAATTAACCGCGCAAAAGATAATGCTGCAAATTATGCAATAAATACAAAACTCTCTAGCAAAATCAGTGCATATCAGATAGCAGAAGAAAATGCAATGATGGGAGTTAGTATGCTGGATACTGCTTTTCAATCTTTAGATATAATTAATAATCATTTGTCTAGGTTACAGGTTCTTTGTATACAAGCAAGAAATGAAACATATGGTTCGAGTTCACAAACTGCAATAAAAAAAGAGGCCGGGGAACTCATACATGAGATTAACAGGATTTATGCTAATACAGAATATAATGGCATCAGTTTGCTTAATGCTTCAGGTAGTTTTATAAAAGAGGTTGCTGTGCGTGAAACTTCTTCAATGACACCTCTAGCAATAATGGATAATAATGTAGAGATAACAGACGGGATTTATTCAATATCATCGGCAAGTGAACTTGCTAAGCTTTCATTAATGACAAATAATGGAAAAATACAAGGTGGAGAATTTGTGCTCGCATCAAATATTGATTTAAGTCAGTATGCCAGTTGGATTCCTATCGGTAATGATGCTGCATCTGCATTTAATGCATCTTTTGATGGCAATGGATATGTGATACAAAATTTAGAGATAAATTCTACTGGTACAGATAATCAAGGTCTTTTTGGGTTTGTAAATGGTAATATATCTAATCTGGGAATAAAAGATGGTGATGTAACCGCAGGTCAAAATTCTGGAATTTTAGCAGCGCAGGTAAGTAACGGAAATATTATGAATTGCTATGCTATTGGAAATGTAAATGGAGAAAACAATTTGGGCGGCTTAATCGGGGTTTTTAACAATGGCTCTATATCTGAATGTTATGCCATATCAAAGGTTAATGGTTACGATAAAATAGGAGGATTGATAGGAGCTACGTGTGTGGGAATTAACAATTGTTATTCTATAAGTAATGTGTCAGGCAATAATAATGTAGGAGGGTTAATTGGTGACTCTTATGGTGTAAATAGTGCTATAAACTGTTATTCTAAAGGAGATGTGAGAGGTGCTAACAATATTGGAGGCATTTATGGTAATAAAGGCACCGGTGGAGAGGTAATAAATTCGTTTTATGAAGGAAATGTATATGGTAGCGAGCGCGTTGGCGGCTTAATCGGGAATGACATATTTAATAAAGTATCTAATTGTTATGCTAATGTCAGAGTATATGGTAAAAATAAGACTGCAGGGCTGTCTGGAAATAAATGGAATGGCCGTATAGAAAACAGCTATGTAAATTTAGATTCATCTTCCAATATAAATGCAATATTTGTGGCATCTGTCCAGGGGTACACAAATGTTAGTGACTCATATTATAATATTGAATTTGATAATAAAGGTATAGCACTAACACTAGGCAATGCATACACATCTAATATCACGGCGTTTTCTGAGCCTCCATTTAAATTGAATTCAGTAATGCCTGTAGCGGCTAAAAATTCAGTTGATTTCTGTATTGGCATAAACTCTGATGAATCATCTATAGTAAGTATGGGGACTGACTTTGATATTACCAGTGAATTATGCAGCTTATTGTACACAAATTTCAATAATGATGATTATTTAAAAAGCATAAATAGTATGATAATGAAAATAAGAACAAAAACAACGGAGCTAGGTGGAGTTCAAAATCGTTTACAAAGTGCATTAGAACAGATCTCAATATCATATCAGAATCTGGTTTCAACCCGGTCAACAATTCGTGATGCAGACATTGCGGAAGAAAGCAGCGAATATATCAGATATCAGATATTACAGCAGGCATCCGCCACACTTCTTGCTACAGCAAACCAAACACCAGCTATAGCACTGCAGCTGCTGTAAAAACTTATTCCCTCTCTAGCGGGTAGGGTTAGGGTGCTGTAAACCCCATCCCCTCTCCCTTAGGGAGAGGGCTAGGGTGAGGGTTCAATTTCTTAAAATCTTCTCAAGAATTCATATTCGTAGTTGCTAGATTTGAACCTCACCAAGAATTTCAGTCATTTTCACGCTTGTTCAAATGCCGAAATTCTATCCTCTCCATCTTGAGAGGAAAAATAATGTCACCCTTTCTTCAAGGGGTGACGGATTGTTCAATAAAAAAATTATATTACTAATTATTATTGAACGTGCGGAAAGTTTTTCATTTTTCCGCATCTTCTGTTTGTAAAAAATCTTAATATAAAGGCAAATTTTTTTGATGTAATGTTTTTATATATATATGGCTAGTGTGGATTTTCAAAATATAAATATTTATAATGTCAGCGGAGTACAGCAGAAGAAAGCTCCAGATAAAACTGTTTCTATCCCTGCAGAAACCGCTCCAAAACCTGCTTTTAAAGCAGATGCTTATACTTCTGCTGTTACGGTCCGGACTTCCCTTACTACCCGTGATGAAAAGAAAAAGTATGAAGAGCTTTCAAATGAGCTGGACTTAAAGTACAGAAAAAAACTTGAATTTGCACTTAAATCAGGTCTGCTTCTGAAAAATAATTCCAATGACAGAAGTTCTGTTCTGGATAATCTTCATAAAATAATTACGGAAGAACGCGATCCGGGGTTAGATAAGATTAACATCCTGCAGGAATGTCTTGATATTCTTGCAAATCCTTATGTAATAACGCAAACCTGTGAAGATATTCCGGCGCAGTACAAACGTCAGGTTATTGGTTTGATGACTAATTTGTCTGAGAATCCAAAAGAGATTGCCGAGGCGAAATGGGAACTTGAGAATATGCATACAGGAACCTGTCCTGCCGCAAGTATTGAGTTTGATTTGGCTACAAAGCATACTGCAGAATTTTTTAGAATGGTAGAGGGTTTAACATCGCCAAACAATGAAGTTGTTAAGACAATAAAAATGGATAGTCTTTCAGACAAATCATCAGAAGCAATCTGGCTTTTAACAAAGTTTAAAACACCTCATCAGATGAATGATTTTAATACGGCTACAGTTTTGCTCAAACCTGATGAACATGCAATTATAAGAGCAAGAATACAAAACCATTATAAAGATCCCGGCGAGCGTTCAATTATTGATGTTCTAATGCAGTCAACTTTAATGCAGTTAGGTTCACAGCAGACATATAATTCTTTGAATGATAAACGAGCTCCGAATGCTTGGACTCAGGAAGACGGCGGTTTAATCGATTTTGAAAAAACATACGTTGAGTCGGTTGTCGAAGATAAAAATACAACTTCTGTAACTTATCAAATTGTTGATGAAAATGGAAGGCTGAAAGGGTATGAAAAGGATTTCGGCACAATAAAAAAAGAATTGCTTGATACTCTAAAAATAGGACATAACATTATAATCGGCTATACCTGGCCTGATCCTGAAAATGATAATAAACTTGCAGGACACGAAATTACAATAGTCGGATATAAGACAAACAGTAATGGAGAAGGCGTATTTATCTGTCAGGATTCAGATGACGATATTGCAGCACCTATTGAGATGAGCGAGAAGTTTTTACTTCCGAAAATTCACCACGCAGGACTTCCTGATGAAATAGCATCAAGAGATTTTAAGTATGAAGACAGCTGGAAAGTCGGTCTGGATGAATTTCAGAATATGAAAAAATCTGCTTAAATCCCTACATTAACCCCGCTTCCGTCATAGAACTGGTTTAATATAGTAAATCTTCCTGAACGGACTTTGTCTTTTATAATTTTTGCTGACGAATTTGTAAGAACAATCTGGTTTTGGACACATTCAAACCGGTGTTCCATAAAAAGCTGTTCATATTTTTCACCAAGCTGTGTATATTTTTTAGTTTTAATAAACAGATTGAAATTTTTCTGCCGTTTCCGGATTTGTGAAACGCCGAAGCCAATAACAGCATTAATATCTATTTCAACCCAGGAAGATTGAATTATATCAAGAATATAATTTTCATTATCCGAAGTTTTTATAGAAATATATCCTGAAATATTTTTTGATTTTTTATCTTCAATTACGAATTTATATTCACTGAAATATGAAAGTCCTTTAAAAATAGTTTCCTTAAATTCTCTTGCATCGCTGCTCAAAAGCGGTCTAAAATGCGGAAGCAGTGATTCATTATAAAGTGATGATACTGTTGCAGAGTCAGAGTTTCTGAATTCTCTGTATTCTTTTCGGTTGAATTCAATCTTTTCAGGAACCGGGATTTTCCACAGCCTTTCATAAGAAATCTGGCTAAACCCGCATTTTGCCACAAAAAGTCGTAATAAATCCGGCAGATTATCATCAACTCTTACGATAAAAGAAATAGCTCCGGAAGCTTTGTACTTTGATACTGCAAATTGTATGAGTTCTTCAGCATCCTCATAACAATTTTCGTCGAAGAAAAGACGCTGGATTTCCAATCTTTTTAACGGAGATTTGGAAGGCGCAATTGTAATAAGCCCTTTAATCTCTTTTTTATCTTTTAAGACATATGATTCCGGCAAAAATTTGAATTTCAGCGGAATGAGATGATGCAGAGGGATAAGAGGGTTAAACATAATACGGCTTATATACGCATCTCTGTTGTTGAGAAACGATATCATCTCCTGCATGTTTTTTCTATCGAAATAATAAAGCTTTCTTATCCTGCTCATAAGAAGATTATATAATAGTATAAATTTTGGAGCAACAACCATACTAAAGGATGAGTGCAAAGCCGTTTCAAATTTGGTATTATATTATATAAGGAACAGGAGGTTTATATGTCTATAGATGACGCATTGGTAATGATATTAGCAGGCGGCGAAGGGAAGCGTCTTTTTCCGCTGACTCAGGACAGGGCAAAACCCGCGGTGCCTTTTGGCGGAAGATATAGGATTATAGACTTTGTGCTTAATAATTTTATAAACTCCGGTTTCTTTAAAATCAAAGTTCTGACCCAGTATAAATCAGATTCTCTAAATAAACATATTTCAAAGGGCTGGGCTCTGTCACCTTTCTTAAATCAATATGTTGACCTCGTTCCTGCGCAGATGAGAACCGGAGGAGCATGGTATCAGGGGACGGCAGATGCGGTTTATCAAAATGCGTTTCATATCCATGATGAGGAACCGGATTATGTTTGTGTGTTTGGCGGCGACCATATTTATAAAATGGATGTTTCACAAATGCTTAAATACCACAAAAGAAATAATGCAGATTTAACTATTTCTGCAATTCCTATTCCGATAGAAGAAGCTCACGAGTTTGGTATTATAGAAGTTGATGACTGCTGGAGATTAACAGGTTTTGTTGAAAAGCCGAAAACTCCTCCAAAAGCAATGCCGAATAATCCTAAGATGTGCCTTGCTTCTATGGGGAACTATATTTTTAACAAAGATGTTTTATTAAATGCTCTTGATGAAGATGCAAAGATTGAAGCTTCTAACCACGATTTTGGGAAAAACGTTATTCCTATGTTATTAAATCAAGGTAAACGGGTGTTTATTTATAACTTTAATGAAAACCATTTTCCGGGAATGACTGATAAGGAAAAAGGTTACTGGAGAGATGTAGGAAGTATTGATGCTTACTGGCAGGCAAATATGGACTTGCTGGATTATGAACCTGAATTAAATTTGTATTCAAAAGAATGGCCTATAAGGACTTTCAATTACAATTATCCTCCTGCAAAATTCATATGGCAGCAGGGTGATAGGGTAGGTATGGCTACAAACTCAATGGTTTCAGAAGGCTGTATTGTATCCGGCGGTATGCTTTCTCGGTGTGTACTCTCTCCTAAGGTTAAAATCAACAGCTACTCTCAGGTTTCAGACAGCATATTGATGGAAAATGTTAATGTCGGCAGATATTCAGAGATTAGAAAGGCTATAATTGATAAGAATGTTGATATTCCGCCTTATACTAAAATTGGTATTGACCGCGAAGCTGATATTGCAAGAGGTTTTTATGTTTCAGAAGGCGGAGTAACAGTTGTTCCGAAGAATGCAAGATTAAGTTAATATTCTGTAATAAAAAGGCAATTTTAAGACTATAAAAATCTTTATATAATTAGGGAATAAGATTAAGTTAATTATACAGGGGTTTTTATGGTATCTGTAAGCTCAGTCCTGCCTGCATTAACAGGCCAGACCGCGGGAAAATTAAAACAATTAAAAAAAGCTGCCGGAGGCGGCGCTCTTCTGGGCGGTGCATTTTGTGCCCTTGATTTTTTGACTGTGCCCGGAGCATTTAAGCTTAAATACAATACTGACGGCGAAAAAGTTGAAGGTACAAACTGGAAATCAGGGTTAAAAGAGCTTGGCAAATCTGCGGTTAAATGTGTCAGCTATCTTGCAGTTCCTGCTGCAATTGTAGGCATGGCATCAGGAGCCGGTGTCGTTGCAGCAGGTCTTTTAGGCGCGGCTGCTTTTGGCTCTTCCTTTGTGCTTTCTTCACTTTTTGAGGAAGTTTTACCGGAAGAACAAAAACTTGTTGCTGAAGCTTGCAAGAAAAAAGGAATTAGTTTAGATCAGGTCGCTTGACATCTTTTTCAGGCATTTCATTTTCCACCCATACTAAAGTAATAGTAAGAGGAGTTGCTTCAAAAGGATTTGAGGCTGCTTTGTCATACTTATTTATTTTTCTATTCAATAATTTTAAAAAACCTTTTATTTTCATACCTATATCTTGGCACTGAACTCCTTGATATAAATTACCTTAAGTGATGAATTGGACAGGAGTATAGGCCTAACCAGAAAGTATTGCATTGGTTTATTGATGAAAATTTTTAAGAGCATAATCAATGCACTGTACAATAAGCTCATTGCGGCTGATGTCAGTATCATTCGAAAGTGTATCAAGAACTTTTAGTACATCAGCATCTAATCTAATGCTGATGACGGTTTTTTCAGGTTTAACAGGTTTGAACTCATTTGTAAAACACATATTAATATCATTATATTTTATATGCGGAGGTATTTGTATATTCAATAAACGAATACATATAGTATTTACTTTTCGAATAACATATGATAGCATGCTCATGCAATTAGGATATTAAGTGACATAAATGAGCAGTATGAAAACAGGATTTACATTATCAGAAATACTTATAACCCTTGTAATTATAGGGTTTATAGGAGCTCTTGGCGTGCCTATGCTGGGTTCCCAGAAACTTAAAAAGCCTATGGAAATTAAATCAAGGCATGGCACGATGGAATGTTTTTGGGAAAATGACCGCTTAATGCAGTTTCAAGCTAACAATACTGAAAACAAAGATGGTGAGCTTAAAGATGTAACAGACGAAGGCGCCTGTTATTTCACACCTCCTACGTCAGCAAACTTGTTTGTTTTGCAAGCAGTAGGAGCTGGAGGCGGAGGTGCTGTCGGGCTTTCAGGGCTGCCCCGCTACACACCGTCAAGGGATAATGTGTCAGGAGAAATTCCAACTGATACCGGCTTTTTAGCTGCAATAAGCGATACAAAGAAAGTACCGGACTGGGTAAGAAAAGAATGGAATAAACAGTGGATGGGCAATAATTCGCAGGGAGTCAAGTATACTTTGACATCTCCTATCGGAGATGGCGGAAGCGGTGCTTGTGATAAGCGGCGTGTTGATGTAACTAATGGTGAATATAATGATTGCTCAGATTTGTGCACCTCTGGACTTGAATATCTATGCCCGAGCAGATGTATAGAGGATTTATCAGCTGCGGGCGGAACATCAGCTGCTGGTGTACAGCTTGTAGTTAGTGCTCCGATATGGTATTCACCGGAAGGACAGCAAGATTCTGTTAAATATACTGTAAACTATAACGAAACAAGACTTGAAATAGGATCTAAATCAGTCTTACTGCCATCTTCAAAACCGGGTGAAGACGGCAGGGTAAATTATCCTCACGAAGGAGAAAAAGAAGATGGGAAAGATGGAGAGGAATATGACTTGAATAGAGATGCTGTAATTTCAGGGTTTTCAGTTTTAAGCTCCTCTTCTGTTAATAAAAGACGAAAAGGCGGAACAGGGTGTAGTAAAACCTCTGGTGAAAGAGGACTTAAAGGAGAAATAACCGATAATGAACCGGAAAAAATCTCTTTTTCTACAGAATCACTTGCTGTAAATGCAACTTTCGGCGTAGCAGGTTCTGCCGGACAATGTGATATGCGGCTTTTAGAAAAATTGCCGTCAGATACATCTTTAAAACTTGTTCCGGCAAAGTCAAATAAAGGTGAAGATGAGGCTACACATTCAACTATTTATAAAAAGAATAAAGAAACAGGAGGCTGGGACGCTCTTATTAGTGTCAGCTCCGGAGTTGACGGCTGGGGTGGTACAGAGTTACTTCCGATAGAAGAAGGCGATTTACCATTCCCGAAAGTATATTTCCCTTATGCATTCAGAGCAGCTATTCCTACGTTGTCAATTGCTTCTGGTGCTGGATACAGGAGTTATCTGGCAAAAGAGAACAATACGCTTGGTACACCTGGTGCATCCGGTGCAGGAGCCCATCCGATAATACTTTCAGTATCTGGAAATGCTCAACATACGATTAATGGAGTTACAACAGGTAATGAAGCATTAAAACCAATTGTAAGTACTGATGTGCGCTGTTTTGACGGTACTAAATACGGCGCAGGGCAGCCAGCTCCTACATATTGCGGTACCGGTAATACAAGCGGTAATCCAGGGGCGGTAGTAATTTCCTGGTAAATGTGAGGACAAAATGAAAAAAAATAATTTTAAATACGCTTTTACATTAGTAGAATTAATGGTATTTTTTATCTTTATATCACTGCTTCTTGCAGCATCTACACCTATAATAACAAAAAGGGTAAAAAATCTCCCAATCAAACATCATCATGGAAAGTTTGTTTGCTACGGCAATAGCTATGAGTATTATAATTCCAGCCGTCTTGTATCCTCAGGATCCGGATGTAAGTTTACACCGCCAAAGAGAGCTTCATTATTTAAGATAGAGCTTGTCGGCGGAGGTGCCGGAGGTTGTGAATATTCTGATTGGGGCGAGGATATGGAAACCCGCTCAGGCGGTTATAACATTCCCGGGGGACATTATGGGGATGGGTATACAGATTTGCAGGATGGTGTACTGTATGACATGCTTTATAACGCCCCTTTTATCTATGCTGTAGAGGGTACAGATGGTAAACCTGGTAAAAATACTGAAGCAAGGACATATACCGGAGTAGGGTCGCCTAAAATGACTCTTAATGGTGCTTGTGCCGGTACCTGCTGGTCACCAACTGCTTATGATTGTGAAAAAACCGGAACAAGAAAGAAAACCGATGCTAACGGCAACTATGTAAAAGATGAAGAAGGTAATTATGTTTATGAAGAGTATACATATACCAGTACCTGTTATACAACTCAAGCAGAAGACAATATGTTATCTTATCCGACTTGTTCTTCTTGCAGGTCATACGAAAATCAGCTATATTCTATTCAAAGAAGTATTATGAACAGTACAAACTGTGACACTGATGACTGGTGCTACAATATTGCAACGACAGCTTTTGCAGATCCTTTCCGTGCTCAGGCAGATAGTGTCGGAAGACCAAACAGCTTCGGAACTATTGATAATTTTAGTACACTTAGTGAGGCAACTGGTTATGGTGCTAGAGGAGGATATGGTCAAGACTTCTATATAGAAGGAACAATAGACTTTTGTGATTATTCAAAAGGCGGAACTTGTCCTGACAAGAATTCAAATGAGTATAAAAGAATAATGGGCGGAGTCCTTCAATTCAGCTATGGACAAACAATGGACGACGGTAGAATATGTTTGAATACACAATGTACGCAATCTACAAGTGGAACAGGTGTAAAAAAATACCTTGAGAGTCTTTTTGGAACTTATCTTGTAAAGGGTACAACATCTGCACCAGGCTCTTGTGCCGGTTGGGGAACAATAAAATATAAAGAACATCCTAATACCAAAGTGGGTAGCAGCAAGAGTTCTTATATGCATGGTCAGGATGGAGATGATGTATTACATTATGATGCTTTAAAAACCTGGGGAGAAAAATGCACTACTAATGCCCAGAGAGCCAAAGGCGGCGAAGGCGGATGGTATCAGGATACAGGTTCTATTATATATGGTACAAATGGAACTAATCTTGGCGGTACACTAAGAAAAGCTTATGATGCAAGCGATTATGGCATTATAAACAATAGCTCCCCTTGGCCAGCTAAAGAAGGGGCAAAGAGAGATCGTATACCGTCACTTACGACCTCAACAACTCTTAACGTCAGATGGCACGAGGTTGGTGCCGGAGGCGGTGCTGCTTCTTATAAAATTGCTTATGTATCAAATATTGATAAAGATTGTGTTTTCAATGTTGCAAGCGGCGGGCCTGCTATTATAAAAGGAATGTCAGAGGCGCAATTAGAATCAATACATGATGGTTTAACAACATCACTAACTTGTAATGAAGGCACACTGCGACTTACCGCCGAGGGTGGACAGTATGATACTTCAACTTCTATAAAAACATATTCTGGTTTTGATTATATGACATCTGCCGGCGTATTTACTAATCCATCTACATTTACTACGAGTACGAGCGGGGGAGCATCACCATTTAGCCCCAAAGACGTGTATACTAAATATATTATTGGAAAATATGGGTTTGGTGCAGGCGGAAGAGGTACTGAGATTACAGACTCTTGTACAAAACCTTATGGTGAATGGAGTGTAAACAGAGTATATTATGACGGCATAGATAAATCCGACCACCAGACTTGGCCGAAAGAACCTTGCGGCGGGGTGTCAACATCATCAGCTGAAAGCGGCAGTCCTGGTGTAATTATAATTTCATGGTAAACTAATCCAGCGGCGCTTTATGCGCGGAGAATGTGAGGAGTTAGCATATCTCCCTCACATTCTTTCTTTATATATTTATTTCTAATTCCGGATTTTTTCGAAACCACGTAAGCTGGCGTTTTGCGTAATTTCTTGTGTGCTGCTTGAGTTTATCTAAGGCTTCTTCCAGAGTCCATTCACCGTCAAGGTATGATAAAATTTCCTGATACCCTATTGTGCAGACAAAATTTTTAATGCGTCCGTGTTTCTTTAGAAGATATTTGGTTTCTTCAATTAATCCTTGTTCAACCATCATATCAACACGTTTGTTAATTCGTTCGTACAAATCTTTTCTTGAGGTAAGCACAGGCATTTTCCATTCAACATCAAATTCAGGTTCTTTCTGAATATCCATTTCCGAAATAGGCTTCTTGAGCAGTTTAATAACTTCAAGAGCTCTTACTATTCTTCGCTTGTTGGCGTCTTTTAATCTTTCATACGTAATATTATCAAGAACTTTAAGCTCTTCTAAAAGCTCATCTTTTTCTTTTAAATCCAGCATCTCACGCAGTTTATAATCTGCTTCTACGCGTGGAAGATTGTAGTTTTCAAGCAAAATTCTGAAGTAGAGTCCTGTGCCTCCTGCGACAATCGGAGTTTTACCGCGGGATAAAATATCATAAATTGCTTTTCTGGCGTCATCATAATAATTCCCGACCGAATAATCGAATTCCGGTTCTACAATGTCAATTAAATGATGGGGAATTCCTTGACGCTCTTTCATATCTGGTTTTGCGGCTGCAATATTAAATCCTTTATATACCAGCCGTGAATCTGCTGATACTATTTCTCCGTTAACTTGTGAGGCAAGGGTGATTGCCATTGCTGTTTTTCCGCTGGCCGTCGGGCCGGCTACTGCTATTACTTTTGGTTTCATAATTACATTCTACCGTAAAATCTAAATCTATGTTATAATATGCGTATGTTAAAGAAAATTCTTGCATCTGTTTTGTTATCAATGTCTATGGCTGCATATGCCGCTGATATTCCTGTGGATGCAAAGCTGGATTATAATCAGGGCATTGATTTTTATAAGCTTGGTATGTATGAACGTGCGATTGAATCTTTCCGTTCTGCAGTAAGAACTTATCCGGATTATATTGATGCTTATTATAATCTGGGAACCGTGCTAGAGTATTTGAAACAGTATGCAGAGGCTCTTTCTGTATATAAACAGGTTTATTTGAGAAATCCTAATGACTACGAGGTTATATATAAGCTTGCTTATCTCAGTTCCAAACTAGAAGATTATACAAAAGCAGCTGAATATTTGAAACTTATTCCGCAGTCCAGCAGTTATTATCAAAGAGGGCAGGAGCTTGCCGAGTCTATAAAAGTTTCAACAACGCTGCCGGTGCAGCCGTCTAATGCCCCGTCAAAAATTGCATCGCAATCAGGAATTTATGAAAATATTCTCAGCCCGACCGGAATTACGACAGACAATGCCGGAAATGTCTACGTTGCAACTTTTTCTGACAACACAATAATGAAAATTACTCCGGAAGGAAAACGTCAGGTGTTTCTGAAAAGTTCGCTGATTAACGGCCCTATCAGTCTTGTGTCTGATAATGCAGGAAATATTTATGTTTCTAATTATAATTCCGGAAACATTGTAAAAATAAATCCGTCTGGAGTCGCTTCTGTTCTTGTTTCCAAACTTGATAAACCATACGGGCTGCATGTAGAAGGTAATATGCTCTTTATAACCTGTCAGGGCTCAAATTCAATAATGCGCCAAAAGTTGTAAACTTAGGGCTTATTTATAGATAGCATTTAGCTTCTTCGCCATCAACTCCTGCATAAAGCTCAACATATTGTTTTGCAGGGCTTGAGTCAATTTTTGTAAACAATACTTCTTCTATCTGGAAAAATCCTACATCAGCGCTCATTTCAACGCTAATCTTAATAGGTTTTCTCTGTCCGTGCTGTATTCTAATTCTATTAATAGCATTAGCTGAATACTTGTGTATATCACCTACACGCGGGGTAGTGTTAATAGAGAGCGGAATTCTCGCACGGCCTTTTGTCATATCGCATCCGTCAGCAATAAGAATTATGCCGGCTTCTGTTGAGTGAATTTTTCTTGATGACATATGACCGATAATGGCTTCTATAACAACTGACCTTATAATTACGCGCCTGTGAAGATCATGCGGAAAAACTTCCATTAGCGCTCTTTCTATTATAGGTTTTGCTAAGATAACGGACATTTCTTCGTGCCCCTGACGGCCAATCATCATACCTAAATCGTGCATAAGGCCTGCCAGTGTTACGGCACATAAACTGTCCTCAAAAGTTCCAATCTCTTCTGTTTCAAGCGAGGTTTTAATGCCAGATTCGTGAAGAATATTGAGCATTTTTATTGCATTAGCAGCAACCTGCCGCATATGTACAGGGCCGTGGTCATTATAGCCTAGACGTTTGATGGAAACATTGTTGGCATAATCCTGCATTTCCTGTAATTCTTCATCTTCAAACAGGTAATTTACTAGTTTCAGACAATCAGGGCGCTCATGTAATCTTTTTAGAATCTTTGATTCTACGGATACTTCTTTTATTGATTTCATATTTACATGATAACATTATTGTTTAAGTTTATCAATATTAAGAATAAGCCTGTTATCTTCCGGAGAAAGGTTATACATACGTCTTACAAAGTTCGTTATATAGTGTTTTGGCAGACCTATTTTTTTGAAAGTTCCGTCATTGTATAATTCTATAAGTCTGTCTACTTGTTTCTGGCAGTTTTCATATGTTTGCGGATATTTTTTTAATTGCTGCTGCATTGGTCTTTGTGCGCGTTCAGAGTTATAATAAGCAGAGCTTATGCCATAATTTTGAAGGTTGTCCTTTCCGTTTTTCACAAAAGGAATAAGGTGGTCGATACTGCCCGCAGATCCTGCAACCATATTATAACCAATTTTATCTGATGAATACTCTACGCATTTCATTACAAACGCTGAAAGATTGTCGTGTGAAGTAGGCAGGCTGACTGCTTTTTGAACCATCTTATGTGCAAGTTTTGTGTCCTCAAATTTGTTTGTAATCTTTTGAAGCTCATAGATGAAAGATTTTCTATTGAAAGGTATTACAATTGGTATACTGTATATTTTGGATCTTGTCCGGGCAAATAGTTTTGTTAATTCCTGATTATTTTTCAGGTTTGTTTCTGCTGCCATAATCTCTATCTGAGTTAGTATGTCAGCCCGCTTTTTAATTAAGCTTTTATCATTCTTTATCTTTTTATTTCTTTTAGCTTTTGACTTAATATTTTTTGCATTATTCTCTTCTTGAGGAGTCTTTTCAGGAAGCTTTTTAGCTATCTGAAGCATTCTTTTAAGGGTGCAGCTTTCAGAAGTGTTATTTTTTGCAGCAACTTCATCAGCAATACGCTGTAATTTGTATTGAAATTCTTTAGCACTAAATGGAAGCGCTACTGGTTCATGGCTTAGTTTTTTGTATATAATTGACATCATTGAGTCAAATTCCTGCTTTAATTGAGGAGGCATCTCTCCAGACATTTCTGTTAACTCATCAAATATAGGCTGCTGAATTTCAAGCAGTTTTTTATTGTGTTCTGGTGCAATTTTTCTTATTACATCTGCAAGTTTATACTGCGGATTTGCCTTGGCCATTGTTTTAACTATAGAAAAGAATTCACTTTCTATGGTATGAAGGCTTTTTTCAAAAGGCTTTATTATTTTAATGACATTTTTTATTGCTCTGGAAAAAACATGTTTTGAATAAAATTTCTCTAAAATTTTAGGATCTATAACATTTTTGCCTGAATACATATCAGGAATTCCGTATGCCATCAATGCTCTTAAAGCCTCGGCATTCTCTGCTGTTCGGCCAAAAGATACTGTATCGCAGGGAAGAGGTTTTAATAATGGTGCCAATACAGGTACCCTGTATTGAGAACAATCATATCGATTGTTCTCATATCTTGCTATAGGTATTTGTGAAAAAATAGATTGAATTCGCATGTAATATTCTAAAGCCTCTAAATAATTTTTTTGCTATTAAAAAGGAAGGTATATCACCTTCCTTTTTTTATTAAACTGCTGCAGCTTTATCAGACTTCTTTTTATCTTCCCATATATCAACAAGGGTTGAGCAGAAGAAGATGCTTGAATAAGTTCCGATAGCAATACCAAGAATCATTGCCAGAACGAAATCTCTTGTTGTAACCCCGCCAAGGAAATAAAGCGCAAGCAATGTTATCAAAGTTGTTAATGATGTATTGATACTTCTTGCAAGAGTCTGGTTGATACTTGCGTTCATTATTTCGCCAAAAGTCATTTTCTTTGAATAATATTTTAAATTCTCGCGAACTCTGTCAAATACAACAATTGTATCGTGTACAGAGAATCCAATTACGGTAAGCAAGGCTGTTACAAAAAGTGCATCAATTTGAACATCGTACAACAATCCCAGTATTGAGAAAATCCCGCAAACAAAAAGCGCGTCGTGAACAAGCCCCAGAATTGCAGCGAGCGCATAATCAAACTGAAATCTTATTGTCAGGTATGCGACAATTCCTAAAAGAGCCAGTGAAAGAGCTATCATTGAGTTTTTAAATAGTTCCATACCAAGCGTTGGGCCTACAGATGATACCTGAACCAGCTGAGGTGATGTAAATTCGCTGTCAATAATATTTGTTATTTTGTCCTGATCTGCAGAACCTTCTTCAATAAATTTTGTTCTGATAGAAAGAATTGACTTTAATTCAGTGTTCTGTTGAGAATTTACGTTAATAATCTGAAGATAAGGATTATCAATCCCGCCTTTTTCCAGCGCCTGCCTTACATCTGAAAGCTTATCGTTAGAAATAGCCTCTTTAACACCATATTGTAACGTTGTTCCGCCGGTGTAATCAATACCTACTTTTAGCGGAGTATGTGTTGGATAAGTAATTGTTGAATAAATCATTGCTGCAATACCAGGCAATAATAGGATTGCTGATAATGCTAAAAATATAAATCTGTTTTTTACGATATCTAATTTCATTGTTTCTTTCCTCTTGTCGTCTTTTTGTAGTTTTGCTTTGAGGGAGACTGTGAGGTTGAAAAGCTCCTTGTAGTTATGCGAAATGTCTCCCGAGCATATGTCTACGTACGTAGTACTAGTCAAGTATTCCGAACTTAGCTTTTTCCCTCTGGGTTTCAACAGCCTGATATCCTTCGTTAATATCACTTGCGTGAAGCCCGAATAATCCAGGATGTGTAAGTTTACCTGTTCCGAATATCAAGTGCATAAAGTTTTTGGTAATTGTTATTGCACTGAACATTGAAACAAGTACACCTATTGCAAGAGTTAAAGCAAAACCTTTAACAATGCTTGTGCCGCAGCAATACAGGATTGCGCAGGTAATTATTGTTGTCATATTAGAGTCAAAAATACTTGTAAAGGCTCTGTCAAAACCGGAATTAATAGCTGTGAAAAGTGTTCTTCCGGCTTTTAGTTCTTCTTTTGTTCTTTCGAAAATCAATATGTTTGCATCTACAGCCATACCAATACTCAGGATGAAACCTGCAATACCGGCAAGAGTTAATGTTACACCGAATAATTTAAATATTGCAAAAAGAATAACACCGTATATGCAGAGTGCAATGTCTGCGATTAAGCCCGGAGCTCTGTAATATGCAACCATAAACAGCATTACAAATCCAAGACCTATAATACCTGCAATTTTAGATTTTGCAATACTATCAGCACCAAGAGTCGGTCCTACTGTATTTTCTTCTATGATTTTAGCAGGTACAGGAAGTGCGCCGGCGTTTAAGAGGTCAACCATTTTCTTTGCCTCTTCATAAACAAAACCGCTATCTCCACCGGAAATTTGTGCTCTTCCGCCTGTAATAGCTTCTCTTATAACAGGTGCAGACTGAAGCTCTCCGTTAAAGAAAATTGCCATCGGCTGGCCTACAAGCTGTTTAGTTAAATCTGCAAATTTCTTAGTTCCGGCACCGTTAAACTCTAAATCAACAACCCACTGTCCGTTTTGAGAATTTGTACTCAAATTCGCTTTAGATAAATCCTTACCGGTAAGTCCTGTTGCAACCCATTCTGCTTCGCCGTCTTTCATGACCGGTTTTCTAAAATCCAGCTCTGCAGTTTCACCTATATATTCTTTTGCCTGATTTAAGTCTGAAACATCAGGAATTTCTACAACAAGCCTTTTATCACCTGCTCTTTGAACTACTGTTTCAGAAACGCCGAGTTTGTTAACCCTGTTTTCTATTGCAAACTGTAAGCTTGACATCATATCCGGCGTAATTTGTGCAATTGTATCACTTGTCTGTGCTTCCAAAACCAAACGTGAGCCGCCTACCAGATCAAGTCCCAGTTTAGTTGGTTTTGTACAGATTATAACAATACTGGCAATAACTATTGCTACAATCATCCAAAACAGTATTAGTTTGTTTTTCATCTATATACTCCTTATTAACATTTATATTTTTATTTTATCCCAAACTTGAATTTACAATCTTACCCGACAGGCTAAATCGAATCAAGTGTAAATATTAATTCAGCCTTTTCTGATTTTGTAAGTTCAACAAGCGGGCGTCTTACATAATCATTGATTATTTCTTTGTACGCCAATGCTGCCTTTACAGGAACAGGGTTTGGCGCCATAAATAATTTTTTGAAGATTGGATATAGTTTCTGGTGCATATTCCTTGCAGTAAGCACATCGCCGGTTTTAAAGTTTCTTATCATTGATTTAATTTCTTTGCCGAAAAGATGTGATGCTACTGAGATTACGCCGTGTGCCCCTACAGAAAGCATTGGAAGGGTAAGGCTGTCATCACCGGAATAAATTGTGAAATCTTTAGGGCAATTCATTTTTAAGTCCGTAATTAAATCCATATCTCCGAAGCTCTGCTTAAGAGCAACAATATTTTCGTATTTTCTTGCGAGTGTTTTTACTGTATCAACTGACATATTAACACCTGTTCTTGACGGAATATTGTATAAGATGACAGGAAGTTCAACAGCTTCTGCAACAGCAGAAAAATGTTCAATTATACCGCTCTGAGATGGTTTATTGTAATAAGGAACTACTGATAAGATTGCATCAACACCTTCTTTTTCAGCTTTTTTTGCCATCATAACAGCTGTTTCTGTAGAATTTGAACCTGTACCCATAATGACTTTTCCATTTGCACCTACACCTCTCTTTGCGCTGCAAAGGATTTCAATTTCTTCTTCATGCGTCAAAGTTGGTGATTCTCCGGTTGTACCTGTTACAAGAACGGCGTCTGAACCGGTATTAATAAGCTGATATGCCAGCTGTTCAACCTTTTCGTAATCAACTTCTCTCTTTTCATTGAATGGTGTTACCATTGCGGTAATAACTTCTCCTGCATCATATCTCATATGTATACTCCTTTTTGTTAAATTTCAAACTGTTTAAACTCGTGTACTTCCAGTGTCTTATCTCCATATTGGAAAACTCCTATCTGTGATGTCTGATATCTGTGAGTTTCATTATATCTGTATCTATAAGACGTATCTGCTGCCATAGTTATTTTCCCGAAATGTTTAAGGCTGATTAACTTATTCAGCTGTCTTATATTCTCCGGAGTTTGCTCACCTGCTTGAATACAGATAGAGTAGTCTAATGGCGTTGTAGAGTGCAGAACTTTGAATAAAATCTTAAGAACACTGTCGATTTTGTTAAAATCAGTAAATGAATACATAAATCCGCCTTCATATGGAATAGGTGCAATTTCAAGTTTCTCCATGATAAATTTGTTCATATATTCATTTTGAGCTTTTAAATCAACATTAATTTCTTTGTGAGAAAACTTAGCCTTTACTTCTGTGTGTATTGTAACAACGTATTTGCTAATCTTCTTTTCTTCAGCTTCAATCTGTTCTTTTAAAGATTTATTTAATACAGCTTCTTCTGTTTTTTTGCAGATATAATGGGTACTTTTGTACAACCCTTCAAGAGCACAAGTAATTATGATTAATAAATTCATACAGAAATACAGCACAAGCAGGATAACAATTGCACTGATGTATTTTAGTTCAAACACAGCACCCCATATGTTAAACGATATTGAATAAATGTTGTTTGCAATTTCGAGTAATGATTTTAAAAACGGAGTAATAAATCCCATCCAGCTCCACTCAGCATGAGTAAGATTTTGTATCCAGAAAAGTAAGAGCATAATTATGCAGAAAACCCACACAATTTTCATAAAATGCCAGAAACTTTTTAAGCCGTTAAAAAATTTAAGAATGTATTTATGCATTTACCCTCCTAAATACAAGTTATCTATTAATCTTACATTTTCAACTCTGCAGGCAATCAGTGCTATAGAATTATCATTAGCTTTTTCCTGTTCTTCAAGCGTGTCTTTATCGAGAATCTCAAGGTATTCCATATCATGCTTATCTGTCAGATAGCTGTAAGCAGTTTCTTTTAGAGCCGAAACATCGTTTATACCGCGTTTGTAACAAGCCTTGATATTATTCAAAATTTTGCTCAAAACAAGTGCTTCAACCTTGCCGTCCTCAGACAGATATTTATTTCTGGAGCTAAGCGCCAGTCCGGATTCTTCACGTACAATAGGGCACTGTATTATTTCAACAGGAACATTTAAATCCTTAACCATTTTTTTGATTATTATAACCTGCTGTGCATCTTTTTGCCCGAAAAATGCCAAATCAGGCTGAACAATATTGAAAAGTTTTAAAACAACTGTGCAAACCCCGTCGAAATGCCCGACTCTTGTTTTGCCGCAAAGCTTGTTTACGTAAAAAAACGGTGGACAAACGTAAGTTAAAGTATCATTAGACAAACGGTTACCGCTACCATACATTGTGTCTGGTGACGGCGCAAACACAACATCAACACCTGCGGAGTCGCACAAAGCCTTATCAGCCTCTAATGTTCTCGGATATTTATCAAAGTCTTCCGCAGGGCCAAACTGTATCGGGTTAACAAATACAGATACAACAACCTTATCACATGTTTCTTTAGCTTTCTTTATAAGGCTCAAATGGCCTTCGTGTAAAGCACCCATAGTAGGAACAAGCCCTATTTTTAACCCGCTCCATTCCTTTCTTTTCTCTCTTAATTCCTTAATTGAATGTATTAGCATATTTATAAATTTAATTTACCCCTCTCTCTTTCATCCAGCTTAAAAGATTCTCTCTCTGAAGGAAAAATCTCTTCCTTCACTTCTCTGATATACATACTAACGCTATTTGACACTGTTTCATGTAAATTTGCGTATTTTTTCACGAATTTTGGCGTGAAGTCAGTAAACTTTCCTAAAATATCATCAGTTACAACAATCTGACCTGAACAATCTTTGCCGGCACCAATTCCAATTGTTGGAACTTTTAGATTTTCTGTAATATATTTAGCACTGTCAGAAGGCATAAGTTCAAGTACAATCGCAAAACATCCGGCTTCTTCAAGCTTCTTGGCACTTTCTAAAATCTGCTCTATTTTTTCGGACGTTTTTCCCTGAATTTTGTGTCCGCCGATTGTGTTCATCAGCTGTGGCGTAAAACCAAGGTGCCCCAGAACTGGTATTCCTGACTCAACGCATCGTCTAACCAGTTTCAGAATATGTTCATTGCATCCTTCAAGCTTAACTCCGGAGGCACCGGCCTTAATCATTTTTGAAGCATTTTCTAAACCCTGTTCAACGGTCAGGTTATAGCTCATAAACGGCATATCACCTACAATAAAAGAATTTTGTGCGCCTCTTGCAACAGCTTTTACAAATATCAGCATCTCGTCAATAGAAATGTTATAAGTGTCCTTATAACCTAATGCAACCATAGCCAGAGAGTCACCGACTAAAATCCCGTCAATCTCAGCTTTATCAAGAACCTGTGCGGTGGAATAATCGTAAGCAGTGAGCATTGCTATTTTTTCATTATTTTCTTTTAATCTCTGAAAACTTGTAACTGTCCTCATTATCTTTTTACTGCCCTTCTGTACCAGTAATATACTGCTCTTGCTACTCTATGCGAGCTGTGTCTGACAAGCCCCTCTTTATTTTCTTGTAACAATTTTTGAGAAACTACTTCAATCCCTATAGGTGCAATATTTTCCATATCTAATCTTACAGGAATTGAGCCGCTCTTTGCATATCCTTCTGAAATATTATCCGGCAGGCTGTCATTAACCAGAACAGCATCGACAATTTTTTTGCCGTTAGCGTGTGTAATCAGTGCGTTAACGTGGCTTGCAACAGAATAGTTATCAGTTTCACCCGGCTGGGTCATAATATTGCATACATATATTTTTTTTGCGTGTGATTTATCTATAGCTTCTACTATACCATCAACCAGAAGATTTGGAATTACACTGGTGTATAAACTTCCAGGGCCCAGAATGATTAAATCTGCTTCATGAATAGCTGTAATTGCTTCAGGCAGTGCATGGCAATGCTCGGGCTCTGTAAATAATCGTTTAATTTTTCCGTGAGCTTCCGGTATATTGGATTCGCCGTGAATAATCCGGCCATCTTCAAAAGAAGCGGCAAGTTTCATATCATCTAAAGTCGCAGGAAGCACAACTCCTCTGATATTAAGAACGTTTGATGATTCTTTTACAGCTCTTACCATATCGCCTGTAATAGAGCATAATGCTGTAAGGAAAAGGTTGCCGAAACTATGTCCTTCAAGGCCTTCGCCGTTTTTAAAACGGTATTGAAAAAGTTCGGTAATCATATCTTCATCATCAGCAAGTGCTGCTATACAGTTTCTAATATCTCCCGGCGGTAAAATCCCCATTTCTTCACGAAGTCTGCCTGAGCTTCCGCCGTCATCACCAACGGTTACGATTGCAGTTACGTTATTTGTATATTTTTTTATACCTCTGAGAAGCATTGAAAGCCCAGTTCCTCCGCCGATTGCAACTATTTTGGCGCCTTTATTGAGCTTTCTTCTTCTGTATAATTTTTCTAAAACAGAAATATTTCCTTTTTTGTTATCCATATCCATAATGGATAAAGTAGTTTTCTGCCAGCCTTTAAAGAATATAGCAGAACCAATAAGAATAAATACTGCGGCCAGAAAATTGGACGGCAGTATTAATGCAGCTTTTCTAATTAATTCAAGAGTTAAGTATATAGGTCTAACATTAGCCAGCACCATAAAACCAAGAACAATCATTATGGAGCCGAAAAAGATAAGCAGAAACCATCTTTTTACTTCCAGCCCCGGAAGCAGCCATCCTACATCTTTTGTAACTTTAACATTGTTTTTAAATCTTGAAAACATATTAATCCACCCATCCTGAAGCTTTAGCATTAATATAATTAACCGGCGCAGGTGTGATGTAGTTTCTAGCCTGCTGTATTAAATCAAGCGAATTTTTGTATTTGTTTGAAAAATGAATTGTATTGACTTCTGCAAAACTCATTCCGCCTAAATTATTGCGGATTTGCGACGTATGCAAAAGGTGCTGGAATCTTTTGATTAAATCGTAATTATTAGTATTATCAGGAACAGAATAATCGATTGTTAAATCAGGGTTGTAAGTTTTTTCAAGGCTGAGTTCCTGAGCAACCTGAATATTTACATAATCTCCAACTTTTGCTGTTATATCACCGGCCGGAGCATAATAAACGAGCCATTCAGAGCATTTTTTTACAGCTTTTGCTATTGCAGAGGAGAATTGAAAATCCTCACCGGCCATTTTGTGCATTGCACCGTGCGGTCTAACGTGTTCAATACTTAATCCGTAAGCTTTTGCAAATGACATAATTGCACCAACCTGATAAACAACAAGAGCTTCAAGCTCATCTTCTTTGAGTTCAACAGGCCTGTAGCCGAACCCCTGAATATCATTAAACCCGATGTGTGCACCAATTGCTACATTTTTTTCTTTTGCCCTAAGCATAGCTTCCTTAATTGTTACAGGGTCACCGGCGTGAAAACCGCAGGAAACGTTAACTGAGCTTACATAATCAAGAAGCTCGTATTCCTGAATATTTTTGTATACTCCGTAAGCCTGTGCTAAATCGCAATTGAAATCTATATTTTTAATCGACTTTTTTTCTAATACTTCCTGCATTTAATTCTCCCCTGTTCATCTTCCAATTATACATCAAAAGACAAAATTTATTTATTATAACAATCCCGTAATATTATCTCTTGTAATAACCGCGTCATAATTTTTATAACCGAGAATTTTTTCAATATTATTTGAGTGCGAACCCACAATTCTCCTGCATTCCTGCGAGTTATAATTCACCATTCCGCGTGCAAACTCAATATTATTTTCATCCATTATTGAAACAACTTCTCCGCGGTTGAAATCATTAACGACATTTAAAATTCCGATAGGCAGAAGGCTTGAACACTGTTCTAATATAGCTTTTTTTGCGCCTTCATTAACTACAAGTCCGCCAATAATATTTGTTGCATATCCAATCCAGCGTTTTTTATCCGGAAGATTTTCGCTTGTAGGCAGGAACATTGTTCCGATATCTTCACCTTCAAAAATTTTATTTATTACAAAAGGTATTTTACCGTTGGCAATTAAAACTTTACCGCCAAATCTGGTTACAAGTTTGGCTGCTTCGAGTTTTGTCCGCATACCGCCTCTTCCGCCTTCGGAAGCGTCGGTTCCAAGCGACATTATTTCATCTGTAACGCAATCAACTTCTTTGATAAGCTCTGCATTTTTATCAACTTTTGGATTTGCGGTGTAAAGTCCGTTTATATCAGATAAAAGGATTAACAAATCTGCGTCAAGTTCGCTTGCTACAAGTGCTGAAAGCTTGTCATTATCGGCAAAACAAACTTTCATTCCTGACATCATAGGGTTCATTTCTATAGTCGAAACCGTATCATTCTGGTTAATAATCGGGACAACCCCGAATTCAAGAATTTTGTTTAATGTTGTTCTAAGGCTTAAATAGCGGTATCTTAAAGAAAAATCATCCTCAGTCAAAAGAATTTGCGCGATTGGAACATCGTAAATTCCAAATCCGTTTTCATAAAAAGACATTAGTCTGCTCTGCCCCACTGCGGCGCAAGCCTGTTTTACGCCATCCTCAGCAGTTGATTCCAGATTAAGTTTCTTTTTGCCAAGTCCGACAGCTCCGGAGGTTACAAGAATAACTTCCTTTCCCTGTTTGACGAGTTTCGCCATATCTTCAATGAAGGAGTAAATACGCGAAATTGCAACTTCACCTTCTGAATTTCTTAATACATTTGTTCCGAGTTTTATAACAATCCTTTTTGCGTTAATAAATTCTTCTCTTAGCATTTTTTAAATACCCATAGCTTTCAAAACGTCTTTAATTTCAGAAGATGTTTTCTTGACATCTGCATTAGAATATTTTATAGCATTATCAGGATCTTTTAGACCATTTCCTGTAAGAATACATACAATGTCTGTACCTTGTTTTACAAGTCCTTGCGAATGTGCCTGAATTAAGCCTGCAACAGAAGCTGCACTTGCTGGTTCGCAGAGGATACCTTCTGTAGCGGCAAGCATTTTATAAGCTTCAACAATCTTTTCATCAGATACACATCCGATTTTACCTTTGCTTTCATCTCTTGCTGCTTCTGCCTGTTTCCAGCTGGCAGGATTTCCTATTCTTATTGCAGTTGCAAGAGTTTCCGGTTTCAAAATTCTTTCCCCGCGTACGATAGCGGCAGAACCTTCTGCTTCAAATCCCATCATCATAGGAAGGTTTTTAATCGTACCTTCTGCATGGTATTCTTTGTAGCCTTTCCAGTAAGCGGTAATATTTCCGGCATTTCCTACAGGGATAAAGTGGTATTCAGGAGCTTTTCCTAAAGCGTCGCAAATTTCAAATGCACCGGTTTTTTGTCCTTCAATCCTATAAGGGTTAACAGAGTTAACAAGAGTAATAGGATGTGTTGAAGAAATTTCTCTAACGCAGTCAAGAGCCTGATCAAAGTTGCCTTGTATAGCGATAATTTCTGCACCGTACATCATAGCTTGAGAGAGTTTTCCGAGAGCTATGTAACCGTCCGGGATAAGTACAAATGTCTTAATCCCGGCTTTTGCACCATATGCAGCGGCCGAAGCGGAAGTGTTTCCGGTGGAAGCGCATATTATAGCGCTTGCGCCGTCCTCTTTTGCTTTTGTAACAGCCATTGTCATTCCACGGTCTTTAAAGCTTCCTGTAGGGTTGCAGCCCTCAAATTTTAAATAAATATTAGCTTCAAGCCCGATTTTACGTGCAAGGTTGCCGGCTTTAATTAACGGGGTGTTACCTTCGTTTAAAGTTACAACCGGAGTTGAATCTGTTACCGGTAAATATTTTCTGTATTTGTTAATTAATCCCTGATAGTACATAATCTAATCCTCTCTTTGTTTATCTTTAATATATCACAATAGAAAGGAAAATAGAAATTATTCATCAATTAGCGAGAAATCATCTCCCAGCTTTTCTTCTAAAATTTTGACAAGCTCTGAACATTTAATCCCTAGTGCTTCTGAAAGTTGCCAAATTGTAACAAATTGACAATTGTGCTGTCCTCGCTCTATTTTGCTCAAAGTTCCCTTATACAACTCATACTCATTTGCAAGTCTATTTAACGTTAGACCTTCTGTACTTTCTCGCAGTTCTTTTACAGTCTGCCCCAATGTAACTGCTAGTTGAATAGTTTTTTTATTCGAGTGTTGCATTTGTTAATAATAGTTGATATGATAAAACTAGATGTTTCGACTTGGAAACCAAAGGGGGTACTTATGCATTACAAATAACGTTAATTATTTTTATTTTCGATTTTTCTATCACTTTTAGTGATAATTAATTTATCATTTTCAATTGTGTATTTAATCATATTTATTTGCGGATTTACGTCCAGCATTTGTAAAATTGTTGAATTAATACACAATGCCCAACCGTTGCCATTCCGTATTAGCTTTCTGTCGTAACTCATAAATATACTTCACCTTACATTGTTATTGACAATATAATACGATTTTTTTACATTAAAAACTAATGTGACATACAATATTACTTAATAAGATTAAAAAGGAGAAAATATGAACAGATTATCACGCTTCATTGACAGTGAATTTACAAGAAACAGCTGGTTTTTCGCGCAGGCGGAAAGTGGTATGATGACAGCTTTAGACTTTATAAACTATGTTTTGAAAGAAGGAGATCTCGTTAATCTTACAGAAAAAGAAACGATATATATTGATAAGGTAAGAGATTGTTATTGTGAATTACAATCTCTTATGCATCAAATAAAAGAAGAAATCGAAAAATACAGGCAGGCTTATTTCGATGCGTTAGAAGATTAGTCTGCAACTCTTATAATGCTGTTTACTGTACAATCGTTTAATTCATTAACTACTTCTTTAATAAGTTTTTCCTGACAGCTTTCAGTAATAACAGTAATGTCAGCTGTGTTATCATCAGAAACGCCTTTTTGAAGTATACTTGATAAGCTTATATTTTTATTAGCACAAATTGTACCGATTTTTGCGATTACACCTATTGCGTTTGGAGCGGTAATTGAGATGTAATACTTATTATAAGTATTATCAATATTAACCGGATTTGCTTTAGATGTATGGTTGCATCTCATCATAGGAAGCATATAATCTGTTCTTCCGAATTCTGCTGCTATTGCTAAGATATCACCCACTACAGAGCTTGCAGTCGGAAATTCTCCTGCGCCCGGGCCTGAGAGAACAATGTTTCCTATTGGATGACCGCTTATTGCAACGGCATTTGTTACATAATCAATATGTGCCAGCATACTGTCTTTTGAAACAAGCATTGGATGTACTCTTACATCTGCATTGTCATTTTCATCTATTGTAGCAGTAGCAATAAGTTTTATCTTATATCCAAACTCATTTGCTTTTGCCATGTCTTCTTTTCTAATCTTTGTAATACCTTCTCTGTATACGTTTTCGATTTTAATTCTTTTCTTAAACGCTATTGTCGAAAGTGTGGTTATTTTGTAAGCAGCGTCAAAACCTTCCACATCACCGGTAGGGTCTGTTTCTGCGTAACCTAATTCTTGAGCTTCTTTTAAAACGTCTTCATAAGACGCACCGTCAACATCCATTTTAGTAAGGATATAATTTGTTGTTCCGTTAAGAATTGCCTGAATCCTATTAATTTTATTACCGGCTAAGATTGTTTTAATAGGCATTATAATTGGTATACCGCCTGCAATTGCAGCTTCGTAAAGAACAACTCTGTTATATTCTTCCGATAGAATAAACAATTCTTCTCCTCTTTTGGCAAGGAGTTCTTTATTTGCAGTAACAATATGTTTACCATTTTTAATTGCAGTCGAAATATAATCATAAGCAGGCTCAACACCGCCAATTAATTCAACTACAACATCGATAGAAGGATCATTAACAACATCATACGGATTATCGGTAAGCATTTCACGCGGAACTTCAACAGAGCGCGGTTTATTTATATTTTTTACAGCGATTTTCACAATTTCAACATTATCAATGTTTTGTATTGTCTTATAAACACCGCAGCCAACAGTTCCGAGTCCGATTAATCCTATTTTTAATTTATTCATACAATTCTCCTTCATTGGATTTATTATACCATGGAGAATTCTATTTTGCTGTAATTATTTCCTTTATTCTTGCATTTCCGTTTTTATCAACTGAAATTTTGGCAAGTCCGCCTTTTACAAGCTCTTTTTCAAGCTCTCTGCCTCTGCCTTCTTTGACAAAATACTGCTGAATTCCTTTGTATGTAACCCGTTTTCCGTATTTTTCACCTCTTAAAAATACAGTATTTTCAGGCTTTTTGTTTGTAATCTTTTTTATGCTGTATGTTTCATCAGAATTTTTGTTGAGTACTACGTAAACATCTCCGCGTAAATCTGAGTTCTCTGAAGCAGTGTTAATTTCATACCTCAGGCTGACATAATCTCCGCGTAAGAAATCACGAGGGTCGACCGGTGAAACTTTCAGAAGAATTTCTTCGCCTTTTCTAAGCAGATTTTCATTGTAAGCTGTTATTCCTCCGGCAAGAAGCGCCCAGATTAAAACGATAATATAAACATATTTTTTCATTATTCTTCCTCCTTATTTTTACTGAGCCTTTTATTTTTGTCTTTTTCAAGAAAAATTCCCAGACTAACAAGTCCTACACCGCCTATCAGGAAGAATAATGTCTTATCCATATAATTCCAGCCGTATCTGCAATAAACAGTGAGCAGATATATCAAAAGAAAGAAATTACTAAGGTTTATAAGCGAAACTTTTTCAAATTTGTAACCCCAGTACATACCCATTGAGATTATGAAGATTAAAAACAAATGAGCGCAGGTCATTATTGCGGCTTTATTTACACCGCTGAGAATAAGCATTGTTTCGAGAAAACACATAAAAATTATTATAAATGCTGTTTCAAGTTGTACCAGCGTATCACGATTTTTATCAAAACAGTAGTTGAGAATATTAAATAAAACTATTACAGCAGGTACGATAAGATAATGAATGTTAATTATATGGTAGGATTTTTGTACTGAAAAAATCATAATTAAAAGTGTAAAAAATAATGGAATTAAAGCTGTAAGTTTGTAGCTTAAAGAAAAGTCATTGAAATTTTCTTTAAGCAGCGGGATATTTGCAAAAGTGTACAGAATTCCAAACAGCGAGAACGGCATAAATATTGTCCAAACTTGTGCAGTATCATATTTCCACTCAAAATAAAAATACGGGAATGCTGTGATAAATAAGATTATTGAAAGCCAGTTGACCGGTTTGCTGTTGAACAAAAATGCGAGCGGGAAAATACTTATAAACCATAGTGAAAGGATTGTGGAGGTATTTGTGCTCCAATTGTAAGTTTGTCCGATTTGAATATAGCAGGTTCCAATTAGAAGTGTTGATAAAAATATGAGTGCTCCGCCAAGACGTGGAAATTTTTGGGTTTCAAATCCCAGTTTCCACCCTCCAATAAGAGAGGCAGCTGCGCAGACAAAAAGTATTAATATTTGTAGAACAGGGATAGACTGGAGAAGCTCCAGTATCCAGTCATTTCCTGCTACAAATGTTATAACACCTGTGCCGAGCAGGATTACGCCTATTGTGTATAATACAATCTGCGTTGTCAATTTTTGTCTTTTTTCCGCTTCTTTTTTTAAATCCGCATTAAGAATCTGTGCTAGATTTTCATCAATAAGCCCGTTTTTGAGCCATCTTTCAATATCTTTCATATAAACTCCTTATTACATAGCAAGTTTAGCATTTTTTACTCAATATGTATAGTTTTGTTATAATTTGAAATAAAGGAGGAAGTATGAAAAACATAAAAGGTATAATATTTTGTTCGATTTTTGCACTGGCAGCTTATTTTACGTGTAAATGCGGGTTCTGTCAGTCTATTAACTTAAATTCTTTAACGCTGGCAATAATTGCAGGTATGATTATCGGTAATGTTTTTAATAAATTTATTCCTGCTGAATTCAGGGAAGGAATAACGTTTTCTGCAAAAAGACTTTTAAGGCTTGCAATTATTCTGTATGGTTTCAGAATAACGTTCCAGCAGATTTTTGCGGTCGGGCTGCAAGGTTTCTGGGCTGACGTAATTATGCTTGCTACAACATATCTTCTCGGGTATTACCTTGGAACGCGTGTATTTAAACTTGATAAAGATTTGTGTATGCTTACTGCAATAGGTTCTTCTGTCTGCGGTGCAGCTGCTGTCCTCGGTACTGACTCTATGCTAAAGGCTGATTCTCATAAAGTTTCGCTTGCGGTTTCAACGGTAGTACTTTTTGGTACTATCTCAATGTTTTTATACCCGTTTCTCGCAAGCTTGGGGATTGTGCCGGAGAGCTCTTTCGGGATTTATATCGGTTCAACTATACATGAAGTTGCTCAGGTTGTTGCGGCCGGAAGTGCTGTTTCTCCGCAGGTTTGTGATACTTCCGTAATTGTAAAGCTTACAAGAGTAATGATGCTTGTGCCGTATTTATTCTTGCTCGGACTATATTTATCAAAAAAATCACATACAAAAAGAACAAAAGTTCCGATGCCATGGTTTGCTATATTGTTTGTAGTGATGTGCGGATTTAATTCTTTAAATCTGCTTCCGGCAGCGGTAAAATCGGGCATTATTGAGTTTGACGTGTTTTTGCTTACTGTTGCTATGTTTGCTCTCGGAGTAGAAACTAATTTTGAGAAAATAAAGGGGCTGGGTTTAAAACCAATACTTCTTGCGGGAATAATGTTCATATGGCTGGTAGTATTTGGAGCTTGTACAGCAAGATTTATTGTGTAGGATTATTCTATGATTAAAAGTTATTTGAAGATATTTGCGGGCGATGTTTTAGGGAGTTTAAATTCTGCCATAGTTGCGCTCCCGCAGGCGCTGGCTTTTGGAGTTGCAACCGGTTTTGGCGCAAGTGCTGGCGTATGGGGAGCGATAATTCTCTGTTTTATTGCTGGGCTTATCGGGAGTAAAGTCCCTCTTGTATCCGGAATTACAGGGCCTGTAACTATTGTAATCGCTTCAATTATGGCCGCTTTAAATGCTGATATTTCATCAGTTATACTCGTAATATTTATGGCTGGTATACTTCAGATAATTTTGTCGCTTACCTCGCTTCCGGCAATCGTAAAATATGTTCCTTATCCTGTAATTTCCGGATTTATGAACGGTATCGGAGTGATTATAATTATTATGCAGATTAATCCTCTGCTCGGCTGTCCGGTGATGTCTAATACAATAACCAGTATAAGTGCATTTTTCAAAAATCTTCACACAATAAATTACGATGCGCTGTTAATCGGAGTTATTACGCTTGTTATTGTTTTTGCAATACCTAAAAAGTTTAATAAAATTATCCCGGGGCAGGCAATAGCTCTGGTTATATGTACACTGCTTTCTATGAAACTCGGCTTGAATGTGGATAAGATTTCGAATATTTCAATCACATTTCCGCATCTTACTCTTCCTAAGGCTGACTTGCATGCAGTAATAACATATTTTCATTATGCAGTAACTCTGGCAATTGTGCTTTCATCTGAAAGCCTTTTGACAGTGCTTGTAGCAGATTCTCTTCTTAAAACCAAAACACCTTCAAAAGGAATGCTTCTCGGGCAGGGTGTTGGGAATATGGTCTGTGCTCTGACCGGTTCGCTTCCAGGTTCTGCGGCAACTATGAGAACTGTTGCTGCAATAAATACAGGCTCTTCGACAAAACTTACTGCTGTGATAAATCCGCTAATCTTAATGTTTCTGCTTTTTAAGCTTTCTGGATTTGTCGCAGAAATCCCGCTTGCTGTTCTTGCGGGCATTTTGATTAAAATAGGTTACGATATAATTGACGTAAAACTGCTTAAGGTTATAAAATTTGCGCCGCGCGATGATTTATACGTTCTTGCTGTGGTATTTTTATTAACGGTATTTTATAACCTGATTGTCGCTGTCGGTGCAGGAATTACCTGTGCGGCATTGTTGTATGCCAAAAGAACAGCAGACAGTGCTAAATTAGTTCAGAAAACAGTTTATGACAAAGATATAATAAAGCTTGAGAAACTGCTCGAAAAAGATTACAATCACAAAATCCGTGTTGTGCATATTGACGGTCAATTCTTTTTCGGCTCTGCAACCCAGTTGATTTCGCAATTTGATGAAATGCTTGGTACTAAATACTTAATATTAGACTATCCTTCTGAAAATCTTCTTGATATTTCTGCAATTTTTGCGTTAGAGGATATTATCATAAGACTTCAGTCGCAGAAGGTTAAAATCCTTGTAGTTCTAAAATCAGACAGTGTAAAAGAGCAGTTTGAAAAACATGGAATTATTAACCAGCTCGGCAATGAACATATCTTTAGAACAGAGCCGGAAGCCATAGATTTTGCGAAAAAATGCATCAAGAAAAAAGTTAAAAAACGCCATTTCTGGCAGCATTAATTATTCAGTTGTTTTTTTAGATTTGTTTTAACTCCGCTTAACGGCCCGTTATTCGGCGCAACGAGATTCTGGCAGTATTTTCTTACGTAAACAAACGGGAAGCGCGGAAGCCATGTGAATTTCATAATAACACCGGCTGCATCTGCACCCTGTGAAAACATAAGTTCGTCAATTGTTTGCTCATAAGCCGGAGAGATTGACGAGAATATTTTCAGCAGGTAATTTGTTGCCGTAACACTGTAATATCCCGTTGTTGTGACCGGTTTTTGTATAAGCTCTGTTATTTTAAAATCTTCACTGTCTTGGATTGATGCTACATCTGTTGGCAGAGTCATTTCACCGGATTTTACCCCCTGAATTTCATACTGCTGGCCGTTGTATGTAATTATCATAACATTTGGCTTCGGCATGTAAATATCATCAAAAATATTATCCAGAATTGGCTGTCCATTAAAGTCTGTGACACCGTATTTGTAATTTTTACAGGTCAAAAACATTCCTCCGAAGAGAAGATCAATTGATGAATATTCTGGAGGAAGAATTACGAACCCTTTTTCATCAAACAGTCCGTTTTTTTCACCTTTTGTAAGTTTTGCAAACTTCCCGAGAACTCTGTCTGCCCTGTTATATTTAGGTTCGACGAGAATTTTCCCTTCGTCGTTCATAATGCCGAATTTCGAACCTTTCTGAATAATCCAGCCGGATTCTCCTAATCTTATAAGCTTTTTGTATTCAGCTTTTACAACTATGTTTCCGTTTTCATCCTTCAGACCGAATTTTCCGTCATCATTAAATACAACAGGTCTGGAAAATACTGAGGATTGAAAAATCATCATTAATAATATTAACAAAGCCAACTTCTTCATAATAAAAGATTAGCATAAAATTTTTAATTTACCATCTCTCTTAATTTTTTCAGTTGATCTCTAATCTCAGCTGCCCGTTCAAAATCAAGAATTTTAGCGGCTTTGTGCATATCTTTTTCGAGTTTGGAGATAAGTTTCGGCAAGTCTTTTTTCTCTATTCCTAAATCAACCATTTCTTCTGCAACAATATCTTCCAAATCTCTGTAACTTGCGACAAGTGAGAGCAGATTATTTTCAATTGGCTTTTTGATAGTTTGCGGAATAATTCCGTATTTCTGGTTATGTGCAAGCTGAATTTCGCGTCTGCGGTTAGTTTCATCAATAGCCCTCTGCATAGAATCAGTAATCTTATCAGCATACATAATAACTTCCCCGCAGGCATTACGTGCGGCACGGCCAATTGTCTGGATTAAGCTTGTGTCAGACCTTAAGAAACCTTCCTTATCTGCATCCATAATCGCCACGAGCGAAACTTCCGGAATATCCAGACCTTCTCTCAAAAGGTTTACACCGATAAGTACGTCAAACTCTCCAAGTCTTAAATCTCTTAAAATTTCAACACGTTCAATTGATTTAATTCCGCTGTGCAGATATCGTACTCGGATACCTTCCTGTAAAAAGAAGTCGCATAAATCTTCTGCCATTTTTTTCGTAAGAGTTGTAATAAGTACGCGTTCTTCCTTTTTAGCGCGTTTTTCAATCTCAGCTTTAAGATCAGGAATTTGTGTTTCAATCGGTCTAACACTGATTTTCGGATCAACTAAACCTGTTGGTCTGATAATTTGTTCAACCATTTGTTCGGAAGTTTTTTTCTCAAACTCTCCCGGGGTTGCTGAGATGTAAATCTTTTGTCCTACTTTAGCAAAAAATTCTTCACTTTTTAACGGTCTGTTATCCTTTGCGCACGGAAGCCTGAAACCAAATTCCACAAGCGTGTTTTTTCTTGAAGCGTCGCCATGATACATTCCGTTCAATTGCGGAATGGTAACATGTGATTCATCTATAACTGTTAAGAAATCTCCTCTGAAATAATCCAGAAGTGTAGCAGGAGCAGAACCTACCGGCCGGCGTTCAATTATTCTTGAATAATTTTCAATGCCTGAACAATATCCCATTTCTTTAATCATTTCAATATCATATTTTACGCGCTGCTGAAGCCTTTGGGATTCCAAAATTTTATTCTGGCTTTCGAGTTCTGCGACCCTGTTTTTAAGCTCTGTTCTAATCATTGAAATTGTTTCGTCTTCGTTTTCATCATATGCAATATAATGAACCGCTGGATAAATCATAACCGACTCCGGAGCTTCCAGAATTTCACCTGTAAGGTTATCAATCCGGACGATTTTTTCGACTTCATCTCCGAAGAAATAAATCCTTGTAATAATTTTTTCATACGCCGGCATGATTTCTAAAATATCACCTCTTGCCCTGAAAGTTGAACGCTCGAGCACCAGATCATTTCTTGTATATTGGGTCATAACAAGGTGTTTAATTAAATCATTTCTCTCAAGCGTATCTCCGACACTGACTTTGATAGTTCCCTTAAAGTAGCTTTCAGGAAGTCCCAAACCGTAAATACAGCTTACAGATGCAACAATAATAACATCGTTTCTTTCATACAAACTTCTAGTTGTATTATGTCTTAATCTGTCAATTTCTTCGTTTATGCTTGCGGATTTTTCAATATAAGTATCAGTGCGCGGAATATAAGCTTCCGGCTGATAATAATCGTAATAAGAAATAAAATATTCAACCGCGTTGTTGGGGAAAAGTTCTTTAAACTCGTTATAAAGCTGTGCCGCGAGCGTTTTGTTGTGTGCGATAATCAAAGTCGGTTTTTGCACCTGCTCAATAACATTTGCAATGGTAAAAGTTTTTCCGGAGCCTGTAATCCCGAGGAGCGTCTGCGTATCATCGCCTTCCTGAATTCCTTTAACCAGTTTTTCTATTGCCTTAGGCTGATCTCCGGCCGGTTTATATTTCGATACCAGTTCAAATTTTCTTTCCATGCTATAATTATATACACAGGGAAATTTTTTGTAAAATTTTGTAAATAAAAGAGCAATTTTTAGTCTTGATTCCCGTTAGATAAATAGCATTTTGTATGAAGGAGATATCTAAAGGATGATAAAGCCAGTAGGAGTGCATACTGTCAGCAGCCGTGCCGATAATCACACCATCGATAGTAAAACAGGCGGGTATAAAGATCCGTTAATGAATTGGCCTTTGAGAGGTGCAGCATTTACTAACGAGGTTGGTGAAGCATTGCGTCCTATTATCGGGAATGCTGCAAATATGACCTGGGTTCCGGCTTTGATGTATATAGGTGCTGATGTTTATGATAAATACAAAAACGATCAGACCGAATATAGTCCGGATTCAAAAAGATGTTTAAAACAGGCAATATTTCAGGGGCTTGCTAGTGTATTCCTTCCGGTAGTAGCCGTAAAGCTCGGACAGAATGCTTTTTCTCAGTTTGGAAAGTTTACGGAAGATAAGATTTCTTTAAATGCAAAAGAACACGTTTCAAAAGTTGCAGAACAATTTATTGCAAATGGTAAAATGCGTGCTTATGACGGCCGTGATGAAGAATGTATAAAAGAATTTCTTGATCATGTTTCTGACAGTATGGATTTCAGCAACAAGAAAAAATCGTTGAAAAATACGTTTAAAATTTTTAGCCTTGATAAAAAAGAAAATGTGGAAAAATATTCTATCAAAACTATAAAAAATTTAATACAAATGCGTAAAGATTTACTGAACCCGACAACAGAGGTTAAGGCGGGCGGATGGTATTCAAAATATATAAAAGCGCTTAAAAGCGGACAGACGGAAAGTGTTGCAGTCAAAAGCGTGTTAACAAATTTCCAGAAAGGTCAGCTTATGAAGGGTAATTTTATAAAAACAATCGGCGGTTTTTGTGCACTAGGGCTTGCTATTAAACCTATTGACCATTTCGTTGAAAACGTTCTTATTGGAAAGTACGTTGGGCCACAGATAGATAATTTTAAAATAAATAGTAAATAATCCTAATGGATTACTTCTTAAGAAGATTAAGAAATTTTTCACAAAATGCTAAAATATATATGTAAGTCGAAGACAGCTAGTGAGATAGTCGGATTTCGACGAAAAAATGATTAGGCATTGTGTGTGTATTCGGCTTACATCTTTAAAAACCAAAATCTTTTCTTCATAATAATTAGCCTTGCTCCTTTTGTCTCTCTTCCGAAAGGAGCTTAATTTTGCAGTAGAAAAGAAAAAGGATGCAAAAAGCATCCTGAAAATCCAACTATCACAAATCAATATATTATTTTAAAATTTCATACTTCATCTTATAGAGGTTTGTTCCAGAGTGATTCTGCAAATTTACTCTGCAATGCACCATTTTCTACAGACAAAGAAACATTGCTAGGGGTGAAGATAAATACCATATCACTGATTTTTTGAGCAGTTCCGTTTAATGCATGAGCTGCACCGCAAATAAAATCAATAGTTCTTTGAGATTGTTCTTTGTCTAATAAATCCAAATGAAGGATAACAGTTTTCTTGTCAATTAATTTTTTTACAATCTGAGCTGATTCAGAAAAAGAACGAGGTTCAATTACTGTAACTTCTCCAGATTTGTATGAATTAGGGTGTGAAATAACTTTTGATTCTCTTTCAAAAGAACGTTCCGGTTTGTTGTTAACTCTGGTACCATACATAGTATCAAGAGCAAGTGTTCCATCTGTGTCGTAGTCGCCGTCGCGGTCTACTAAATCCATAAATGCTTCGTCGTCACTTCCATCGTTAAAACTTTTTGTGAAAAAGTTTACAAAACCTTTTAATCCTTCTGATAATGCCATTTCTCCTCCAATTTATAACTTACTTAAATAACTTTCTGCCTATTCTGATAATTGTTGCACCCTCTCTGAGTGCGATTTTGTAATCATTACTCATTCCCATTGACAGTTCTGGAAGAGTAATGTTAAAGCTTCTCTCAAGTTCATCTCTGAACTCCCTTATGTCTTTGAATAATTCTGCAAGTTTTGCTTCGTCTGCGTCTATTGGTGCAATATTCATTAATCCTCTTACATCCAGCCCCGGAAGTGAAATGATTTCTTGAATTTCTGCCCTCAAAACATCCTTGCTGTATCCGGATTTTTGTTCTTCACCGGCGTTGTTAACCTGTAATAAAACTTTCTCTCTCTTATTTAATTCACAGGCCGCTTTTGATACTGCGCGTGCAATCTTTAGCGAATCTATTGACTCTATTACATCAAAATGTTTTACAACCTTTTCTGCTTTGTTTGACTGCAAATGTCCTATAAAGTGGAATGTGGAATTTTGTCTGACATTCTTAGGAAGTTTTTCTAACTTTGCAATTGCATCTACAGCTCTTGACTCTCCAAAATCCCTAATCCCTGCTTCATAGCCCGCAAGTATTGCTGATAATCCGTAATACTTTGTTACTGCTACTATTTTTACTTTAGAATGTGCGATATTTGTTTGAATTTCGTGGAGATTGTTGTTAACTAATGTTTGACTAATCTCAACTTCTGTTCCCCAGCTGTTTACAGGAATTAATCTCTCGTCTTTCAGGCTGTTCTCTGATGTGCCTTTTTGTGATGGTGTTAACATTATCCCCAACCCTCTATTGTATTATATACCAGAAAACATGCCCTGTACAAGAGTGTATTTGTAACAACTTTTGCGCTTTTTTCAAACATGCCGAAACCCATGATTTACATGGATTTCGACCATGTTTAAAATATTAAGTTTTGTAAAGTACAATGCTTTTTGTTAACAATTTGACAAGATTTTTGAAAATTTTTTCAAAAAAGGCATGCCTTTTGTTAGGTTTTACATTGAGAAGGGTCTGGAATTTTAATTTGAGTTTGTAGTTTAACCAATACCCTTCGACAATTGGTCTACGTGCGTAGCACTATTGTCCTAAGTAAGCAAGTGTTTCCATTACACTGCTTGCTGTAGAGAACACCCGTGAGTTCATCTGAATCATTCTTTGTGCGGTAATCATATTTGAAAGTTCTGCTGCAATATCAACATTTGAACCTTCATAACCGCCTGATTCAATTGAACCAAATGAAACCTCACCTGCCATGCCATAGTAAACGTCACCTACGTCAGCAGCCCATTCCCAGAGGTTGTTGTTAACAGAAACAAGACCCTCTTCGTTTACCATGGTAGCAAGTTCAATTACGAAGTTTGAATTCTCAATTGTTGCGCCTGTTGCTGTAACATCATCACCCCTGATTGTTACACCTTGAGGTGTTGTGTATTTCCATTGTACTGTGTATGTGTCGTCAACGTACTGTGTAAGTATAGAACCGTCGCTGTAAGTGGCTGCTATAATACCGTTTTCATCAACAGTTGTAGATTTTAAGGTGATAGAGTTATTATAATTTACCATTTCTTGAAGTGATACGACCTGATTTAGCGGATCAGAAGTTTTGTTTGTACTGCTGAGTCCTGTTTCTCCCAAAAAGTTACTTGTTGTACCCGGTTCATTAAATGTAATATCGCCTTCATAAGTAATACAGCCGTCAGCTGTTGTTTTAAAAGTTACATCATCAATGCCGGCATCTTGGAGCTGCTGATTAAAGCCCGCCAGAATCTCATTAATAGTCGGATCGCCTTCTTTTATTGTCAATGTAACATCAACATCGCCTACAGTTGCAGAGATATTTCCTGCTTTAATATTAGCGTTGTTGAGCTGGCTTGTTTTTTTGTCGCCAATATTAGGGTCGCCTTTAACCGTTGCGCTAAGGTTTTTAGGAACTTGTACGGTTTCACCTGAGCTTGCATTTGTGTAAGGTGATTTAGCAGCAACAACTTTCATACCTGACTGGTTAACAACATTGCCTTCAGAGTCTGTTGAGAAAACGCCGTCACGTGTATAGTACAACTTTCCGTCAGAGTCTTGAACTACAAAGAAGCCGTTTCCTGAAATCATCAAGTCCATGTCCCTTCCGGTGCTTACAAAGTCACCATTTGTAAAATCTCTTGTAATACCGCCTATCTTAACACCAAGCCCGATTTGTTTAGGGTTTGTTCCGCCGCCGTCTTTTGTTGCGGCACTTCCGTAGGATAAATTTCTTGAGTAAAGCGTTTCAAACGTCATGTTTGCTGATTTATATGCAGTTGTGTTGATGTTTGCAACGTTATTGGCAATAACGTTAATTTGCTGCTGGCCGGCATTTATACCGGTGCTTGCTGTGTGTAAAGCTTGTGACATTATTTCCTCCCGTATGTCTTATATTTATGCTTTTGTTTTTGTTGTAGTAGAACCTGTTGTACTATCCGTTGTTGTGTCGCCAGAAGAACCGGAACCGGTATCTCTTATAGAAGTAATGTATGCAATTGAATAGTATTCACCGTTAACCTTAACTTTTCCTGTGCCGTCTTTGAAGCTCGCTTCTGTAACTATTCCTTTAACCTCTGTTGTTTTTGTCTTATCTTTTTCGTCTGGAATTTCAAGAGTTACTTCTTTGCCAATCATTGAAAGTGTCTGTGTGATTTCGGAATTGTATGACATATCAGTATATAAAGCAGAAAGATACTGCATACAATCTTCTAATCCTTGATTCATCTGTGTCATCTGTTCTAATGAAGAATACTGCGCCAGCTGTGACAACCATTCAGTGTTGTCTGTCGGCTGTGTAGGATCTTGATTTTGAAGCTGCTGCAGCATCAATGTCAGAAACATATTACTGTCATTTGTCATACCTGTTGTTCTATCTTTAGAGCTTTGCTGATATGCTGCCGTCTGGCTTTGCATTGCTGAAATTGTATCTGCTACTGTACTCATAACTCTCTCCAGTCTGTTTTATACTTTACCATTTTCATTTTCAATAAAGGACATCATCTGTTCGAACTGCTCTTTTCCTCTTTGTTCTTTTTGTGAACCTTGCTCTTTGTTGCCGCCTCTCGAACCTTCCTGTTCTGTCCAATCTGCATTGTATTCGCTCTCCTGAGCATCATTTATTTTTACGCTTACATTATCTACACTAACACCGTGTGACATTAATGTATCTTTTAGTCCGTCAAGCCCTTTCATTATTAAATTTCTTGCTTCCTGTGTAGCAACTGTAAACTGAGCTGATAAACCTTCTTTTGTATTGATTAATTGTATTGAAACTTTACCAAGCGATTCAGGATTAAGAACCATATTAACTTTTGAACCGTTGTACATTCCTTCCATTTGTTTGGTAATCTGTTCAATGATTTTATTTGATGTAACTTCGCTTGAAGAAGTTGGTTTTGTTGTATTTTGTACTGTCTGCGCAGGCTTAGCCTCTGTTTTTACCTCTGCAAAATCTGCATCCGCCTGAAGCATTGCTTTTACACCCTGCTCTTCCGGAGTCTGATTTTGCATAATGTCGTCTTCACCTGTGCTGTCAGATGTTTCTGCTTCAATAGATTCAATCTTTAATTCTTTGAGCTGGTCTTCATCAATAATATCTTCAAGTGATTGTTCTGTTTCTTTACTTACTTCTTTTGAAGTTGTTTGAGTTTCAGAGTTGGATTGAACTTCTTCTGTAGTAACTTCAAAATCTTCCAGAAAACTGTCTATATTATTGTTGGTTAAATCATCTGTTTGAGTTTCAACCTCGGGCTCTGATTTAACTTCTGTTTCTCCATCATCTTTTTTCTTATCATCATCTTCCTCTTCAAGGTTTAGAAGTTTTTTTGTTATTTCATCTGCATCCAGGGTTTCTGTTCCATCAATATCCTGTACCTCTGTTTCTTCTGTATTTGAAGATGTATCATCGCCGGCAGATTTTAAGAAAGCTATTAACTGTCTTATATCGTAAGCAACGCTTCCGGCAAAAGTGTCATTCGGCGAAACGGCCTTTTCTGAAGACTCTTCATCATCGTCTTTGGTATTGTCTTCCGGACGTTTGTCGTTTGAAGCTAAGCTTTGTTGTTTATCAAACAGTTTTTCAAAATCTGTTTTAGACACATTGTCACTCGCTGCAGAGTTTAACTGTGCTGTTGTGTTTGGAATATTGTTTATGCTGTTTAATAAAGCTTTAACCATCTTAACCTATCTTAAATCTTGCTGATGTAATATCGTCTATTTCTTTCATTTCTGCGTGCAGAAACTCTTTGTAGAACTCTTTTTCCTGTTTTTCTTTAAGCTTTTTCAGGGTTTCAACCTTCTGATATGCTTCTTTTACTTCAAGCTGCTTTCTCTCAAGAATAGTTTTTGTATTAGCAATAATTCTTTCCTGATTTTTTGCGTCGCCTATAAGTTTTATACCGAATGTTCTGTGTTCTTCCAGCTGAAAAATGTCAAGATTTTCTGCAGCTGCAAGGGTTTCCTGCATTAATGTGTTTTCTCTCTGGCGTTGGAAGATGTTTTGAAGCTTTTCCTGCTGTGTATTTAGAGCTGTAACAATTCTTGCCATTTCCATCTGGCGTTCTTCAAGCTCTTTTTCGCGCATATCAAGTACAACTTGCAGCCGAAATCTGAATTTCTTCAATTTTACCTACCTCACCAATGGGGGAATCGTTTTCCTGCCCCTTATTACTATATAGCATGTAAGCATGACTACCATCCTATATATAGTGTAGATTATAAAATTGTATTCGGATGAAGTCCCTTTATTCCTCTGTAAGCCCGCTCAGGAGTATATTTCCAGCTGTATTTTTCATAAAGCGGTTCAATGTATTTTTTTATCCCATCCCATATGATTTCTGTATTGTACTTGCATCCCTGACGTTTTAAGTATTCCAGAAGCAGCTCTGTCTGGGTGTTTCCAACTCCGCGTCCAAGCCCGCAGAGTGAAGAGTCAACTATTATGTTTCTATTCATTCTGTTTATAAACTGAATTGTCAGGGCAAATGATAATTGAATATTATTATGAGAATGAAATCCGATTTCTACGTTTTTATCTGTGCAGTCGTCAAATATAGAAGCTATTCTATCCAAATCTTCCGGAAACATTGAACCGAAGGAATCAACCAGATAAACAGCATCTGCACCTATAAAATTAGCCCTTTTGCAGAGTTTTTCTACTTCATTATCAGTGTATTCGATAGTATTAGATGCCTGTAGAAAAACTTTATAACCCTTATTTTTAACTTCTTCTGCGGCAAAAGATATTCTGTCTAAATCGTTTTTGTAAAACGCGATACGTATAATTCCACAGCCGGCTGTCAGCCGGTCAATGTTATATTTTCCGTAATCGAACATTAATGCGGAATTTTTGTTTAAGATTTGTGCATTGTCAAAAAAAACGCAGTCTTTTCTATACTCAAAATCTTTAAGCCAGCCGAGTTCAATAATATCGACTCCGGCAGAATTAAGTGTTTCAATAATGCCGTTTATGCGTTCTTCGCCGAAATTTCCGTTTACGACATACGCGCCGTCTCTAAGCGTGCAATCTAAGACTTTAATTTTTGAGCTGACGTCCATTCATTCCACCCTTTGGCTTCCGACCAGTTTACTACGTGCGTAGCACATTTACATATCGTAACAAAAAAATCAATATCAGGCAATTTTTGTTATGTTTATTACTTTATATATATAATAAGTGTGTAATAAAAGGTAATTATGTTATGACAAATCCAATGTATAGTTCTCAGCCAAATTATTCAGGCGTAACAATTCAGATAGCAAATCCGGCAGTTTATGCAGGCGGCGGAGGTATGGACCGCGTAAATTCCTATGGAGTTTCACAGCCGCAAATCTGTCCGAACAATAATTACTATCCTCAGCCGCAAAATGCCCCTGCTGTGTATGCTCAGCAGGAGGCGCTCCCGTCTTATCCTCCTCAATATTATTTAAATAATTACAACTATCAAAATAATGGAACAGATGCGCGGAAAAATAAAGAGGCTTCGCCTGAAAATGGATTAGCAGCAGCTCAAACTGATTCAGAAAATGCGGTTAAACAATATGAGCCTGATATAGAAGAGCCTCAGGATTTTTCTAAATCAAAAGCTGTTATAGATGATTTAGATGCACGAGCAGCAGCTGAAGCAGAGGAAAAGAAAAACAGTAAACAAAAAAGAGTTGTCGCTCTTACTGATGAATACATAAAATCATTAGAAAATTATTTAAACAATCCGAATGATGAAATTCGTTTAATGGCATCAAAAGAGATTTTGACAAGGTTAGATGAAGATAAGGACAGATACAATGATGCAGCATTGAATGCCTTGTTGAACAAAATGCTTCAAGACCCGTCAAAGTTAATCAGGGTTGCAGCATTGAGTGCATTTGCATCTCAGCTAGCAAGCGGTAACGATTATACAATAACTTTACTGCACAACATTCAGCAGAACCCGAGTGCAGATAAAGAAGATGTATTACAGGCAGCAGATATTTTATTAAAGATGTCTGCAGGGACAGAAGTAAAGAATATTCCAAATCCGGCTGTAAAAGAAACTCCGAATAATGATGAAGGACAGAAACAATAATGGGAACTCTGGCAAACATAGTATGTAAAGGTGTAGGAATAGCAGGCATGAGCGCTGTAATTTATGATGCTGCTTCTGTCGCAAAACTAAACTCCAAACGCGTTTCTCAAGCTATGGATGCTGACCATTTTGAAAAAGTTCATGCAGATACCAGAACATTGTCGACAGAGAGCCATATTAATAATGCTATGCAGAAAAAACTTCAGAATTGGCGGATGAATAATCCTGTAATTTCATTTACAGGTAGTGTAAAAGGTTATGTTGGCGGATTTTTAGGTTCACTTGGAGATAATATAATCCCGACAGCATTTGCCTCTCTTGCTCTTGCTGCAAAAGGAACTGCATCCAAAGTCGGCGCCTGGGGAGTTGCAGGCTATGCGCTTTATACGGTTCTGAAAGAGGGCTTCGGATTCTCTAAGAAATCTCCTATGGACTAATCTTTTTTAGCTTTCGAATAGTTTTCGAGCTTAACATTTAATTCAGAATCGCCATGATCAATTGCTTCGTTCACATCAGTGAGAAGTTTTTTCTGAACCTCTTTTTCTTTCGTAAAAACATCAAGTTCTTTTTCTTTTTTGTAGGAATTTATACCAGATTTGTACATAAATCTTGGACATATAAACATCATAGTAACAAATCCGGCACCAATACCAAACATTCCTGCATTTTTCCAGGATGCGGTGTAACTTCTTGCGATTGCTGTAGTCAAAGCTCCGGCAACAGCAGAGATACCTCCGGCATTAAGTATGGCAAGTCTTTTCTCCAGCTTTCTGTTTACAGGATTGTCCAATTCATTTTTTCGCCCCTTGAAGAATACCTTAGGGGTTAAGGCATTGACAGGTTGAATCATAATCACACACACTTTCTTTAATATCTCTAATTTTATTTTAAACGTATTTTTATACTTTTTACATAGTTCTTGAGAATAATTTATTGTAAATAATTGTTAAAATGTTGTTATAAAATTCAAAAATGTGGAATATAGTAACTATATGGATATGTTTAAATCAGGTGCAAATAATACCCCTGAAACCCTTACGGCTGTAGGGGGGGGGGGCTAAAAGTCCGTTATTAGCAAGGTTTAAGCCTGTTTTACGGATTGAGCAGAACTGTGAGGTTAGTCTATGATTAACTTCACTAGTGATGTCGGCTCAATGATCCTCCAATCAACTCTTGAATCTTCTACTATTGGTTTGAATAAAGCTATAGAGAATTTGACGACTGGATTCAAACTTAATCATGCAAAAGACAATGCTGCAAATAGTTCGATTGTAACAGATTTGAATACTAAAATCAGTTCTTTGCTTCAGGTTAGAAATAATACAGAAGACGGTATGTCTTTATTATCAACGGCAGAAGGTGCTCTGGAAAATATTCAGACACTTCTTGAACGTTTGCGTAGTATTACAATGCAGGCTTCCAATGAAACAAACGGTTCTGTTTCTCTTGCATCTTTGCAGAAGGAGGCTGACGAAATAATAGCCCAGATAAATCAAATTCGGGAGAATACGGAGTTTGGAGGGCTTAAGCTCTTTTATACAAGTAAAATAGAAAACAGCTCAAATACCGGAAGTGGCACAGCAGTTTTTAGTAATGCTGTTTCACGCTTGTGTAGCGCGGTATCTGTTTCAAATACAAATAATAATAGTGTCTCTGTTTTGGCAGCTTCTGCATCTGCTTCAACTCCATCTGCTCAGAGTTCAGGTGATGTAATCGAAGGCTCTATTTCTGTTGCGGCAGGGCAGACCAGCTCTGTAGTTATTGACGGAGTGTCATACAGCTTTAGAAACGATAATACAGCGACTTCTAATGTATCTTATATAAAAGATACATCTACAGGTGTTTTGACTTTGATATCTAATAAATTTACTGTAAAATCACAGTCTGATGTATCTCATAATCTCCTTATTCAAGGTTCAAATAATAAAGTTTATGGCGGTGACTTAGATGATACAATTAATGAGGTTTCCGAATATCAGTCAAACCGTTTGTACGGTCAGGGCGGAAATGATACTATTACAATAAATAACAAGTATTCTAATGGATATGGAGAAGCAGGAGATGATGTACTGAATCTTAATTCTATAGAGGCAGGTTTGTCTGGAGGCGATGGTAACGATATTTTGAATCTATATGAGGCTGGAAATGCTTCATATAGAGTAATCGGCGGGAATGGAGATGACGTATTTAATATCTATGGTCCAATAAATAGTTTTAGTCTTTGGGGTGAAGGTGGTAATGATACCTTTAATATTATTAATGCTGTGAGTAGTTATCTGCAAATTGACGGCGGCTCCGGAACGAATACAGTAGCCGGAGCTCTAAATGATTATGTTTATTATACAAATGTTGAAAATGAAAACAGTAAAGCTTTAAATCTGGCAGCAGGTGAAACGGGAACAATCACTATAGACGGAAAAATTTATACAATAACAGCCAAAGATACTGCAAGAACTATTACTGCAGGGCTTGATTCTTCCGGATATATTCATTTTTTTGCCAATGGCTCAAAGGTTTCTATTCAGGGAGAGGCGGATAAGTCACATAACGTGATTTTACATTCAAACGAAATGACTTTTTATGGTGGGAATTTAAATGATAATATAACATCCGATGGAGATCGCAATACAATATACGGCTCGGGTGGTGATGATACAATTCTTGTGAAAAGATCTGATGGTATTGTTTATGGAGGAGATGGTAATGATAAAATTACCCTAAACAGTACTCGTGCTTGGTGTGATACAGGTGAAGGCAATAATACTATCTATATTAATACTGATGCTATACATGTTGAAACCAGCGGAACTAATACAATAATAAACAATGCAGGATATAGTGCGAGCATTTCCGGAGATGGGGTAAATACAATCCAAAACAACAAACCTTCAATACAATTGTCCATTCAGGGTGAAAATGACTGGGAAGGTTTTACCCTTGGTGCCGGAGAAACAAAAACTCTAAATATAAACGGAAAAAGCTACACAATAACAAACAAGCTAGATTCGCAAAATACTCTTAACTATAAATATGATGTAGTGACAGGAAAGGTGACTTTTAATGGTGGTCGTATGATTATTTCTGCCCAAAAAGATGTGGAACACAATGTAGAAATTTATGGAGGTTTGCTTACCTTTAATGGAGGAAATCTTGGCAATACTATTGTTGATTATACATACGGATCAACTATAAATGGGGGAAACGGGGATGATAATATTACAGTAAAAGGACAATGGGGGACAATTTCTGGGCTTGACGGAAATGATAATATTACTGTTGATAGGCATGTTTATAAACTTAATACAGGAAACGGAAACAATGTAGTAACTATTAATGCTGATTTGTCATCATCAGCTTCTATAGTTGGCGGCAGCGGAGATGATACGTATATCTTGAATGGTTCTGTTACAAACCTGACAGATAACGGAGGTAATAATATTTATCATTTAAAATCGGATAATATAAATGTAACCGGAGGTAGTGGAAATGATACTTTCTATGTTTCGGGAAATAATAATTTTGTGGCCGGAGCAAGCGGAGATGATTATTTTATCGTAACCGGTAATAACAATACGCTTGATGGAGGTACCGGAAATGACCTTTATACTGACTCCGGTTCAGGTACCAAAATTCAAAATATGAACTATGACCCTAATAGCGGTGAGCTTAATTTTACTTATTTCGGTGAAGTAAAAACATTTGAGCTGGATGGAAATATTTATACAGTCACAAATAATAATAACGGACAAAATACGCTTAAATTTTCCAAAAATCCGAATACAGGTATTTTATCTCTTGATGGTTCGAAATTTACAATAGATTCTCCTGATGTAAAGAATAAAATAGATATTTACGGGGATAATAATACTATTAACGGCGGCGCTCTTGCCGATATTATTACTGTTCAATCCGGTTCAAATAACATCATAAACGGAGGCGCCGGTAACGATAATTTAGTTTTAAATTCTGAAAATAATTCACTTATTGGCGGCGAAGGCGATGATACTTTGACTCTGAATGCTTCTACAAATCTGGAAGTTAATGGAGGCGCCGGAAATGATACCCTGAATATAATTTCAAATAATAATACCAATATAGCTGCCGGCGCCGGAGATGATAATATTAAAGTAAGCGGAACCGGAAACAATATTGAAGCGGGCAGCGGAAATAACTCTATAACTCTGAATGCAGGTAATAACACTATAATAGCCGGAGATGGAAATAATAGTTTTAAAGTAGCCTCTGATAACAATACAATAACAGCAGGCAACGGAAAAAATAATATTGGAATATCAGGCAGCGGAAATACTTTAACCTCCGGAAATTCAAGCGGTACGGTAAATATTAACGGCGATAATAATGATGTAACGCTTTTGGATGGGAAAAATAATATTGTTATTAATGGAAATTCAAATACCTATACTGGCGGTAAAGATGTTGATACTATAAAAATCAGCGGTGATAATAATTATGCAGAAGGCGGCGGAGCTGATGATAAATTTACAGTCGTAAAAGGCCATAATAATACAGTTGATGGAAATGACGGAACACGAAATACGCTAAGAGATTACGGCGTAGATACAACTTATTCCAACATAATGAAGATAATCAACCAGCCATTTGAACTTAATATTAAAGTTGATATAGGAAGCGGTGATGATAAATATATAAGCACATCTCTTAATCTTGAACTTTATGATTTTTCAGTAGATTTGACCACACCTGACAGCGCACGCACAGCTCTTGATATGATCGACGAAATGCTCTCAAATGTTTCGTCGCAGCTTGTGAACATCGGTGCTGCAATTAACCGTCTTGAATTTGTTCTGGATGAACAGAATATAAAAATTGAAAACATGATTTCAACGCGTTCAACCTTGAGAGATGCAGATGTCGCAAAAGAGAGTGCAAATTATATTCGATATCAGATTTTGCAGCAGGCAGGTGCAACCTTGATGTCTGCAACGAGAAATTTAAACGCCCAAAATGTTCTGGGGCTTATCGGACAGCTGTAAATTTTGACTTTTCTGTTTCAATAATTAATCATACAAATAGATGTATACAAATACATTAACATCTGTCACAATACATTTGTGAGAATATATTATGCCCTTTGTCTATAGACTTCAAAAAGTATTGGAATTTCGTATCCGAGCGAAAGAACAGCAGCTGCTTGTAGTTCAGAAAGCACAGCAGGATGTCTATTTGCAAGAGGAAAAAATTCGTCAAAATGAAGCGGAAATCCGACAAACAATTCAAAACAAAAGAACTGCAGATTTCAGGATGATGGAATATTATGATAATTATCTTCATCACCTCTGGGACAAAGCAGATGCGCTGGAACAGGAAAGACGCAGGCTTCAGGCAATATTAGACGAAGAACAAAAAAAACTTGTAAAACTAGAACAAGCAGTAAAAGTTGTTGAAAAACACAAAGAAAAACAGCGCGAAGCATACTTAGAAGAACAAAAAGCGATTGAACTAAAGCAGTTTTCCGAAATCGGCGTACAAAGATTTTTTATACATTCAAGAGAAGAAGCTGAAGAACAAGAGCTGCAGGAACAATTAAGAAAATTGGAGAGTGAATAATATGAATATCGGTGTAAACTCAAACTTAACAACAAATACAGTATCTTCAACTTCGTCTTCAAAATCTCAAAATGCAGATTCTCCAAAATTTGCAGAGGAACTTCAAAACCTTTCTGGAGAAAAAACTAAAGAAGAAAAAACTTCAGAAACAAAAGAAACTAAAAAATCCGATAAAGAGGCTGAGGAAAAATCAAAGGATGATATCGGAGAAGTAATCGACGGACTGGAAGATGCAGTTGCAGAGATTAATGACAAACTCAACCAGACAGATGAAAATGAGGAATCTGGTTTAAAGGACGGACTTATTTCTGTCGATAAAAATACAAAGAATGAGGGTAATGCCTTGATAAATAATGATATGAATATTCAAGATCCGAATGAGGCTCTGAAATTTCAGATGAATGCAAGCATGAACTTTAACAGTGACGGCCAGCCATTCTCTGATTTGATGAAAAATCAGGATAATACAAAATTGAATTCTTCGGCAAAAGATCTGGCCGAAGAACAGGCTGTTCTCTCCACAATGGACGAAAATATTGCAATGGCAAATAAAAACAGGGTTCTTGCAGGTGCTCAGGAAGAAACTCAAAGTTCACGTGTAAAAACTGTTACAAATAGTGACGGCGTTAAAAAAGTTGATAAACAATCTAATGTTACTGTTGAAACTGTTGTTAAATATGACAGCATAATTATGAATGAGAGTGATGTAGATTTCTTTGTGAGACTTGTAGAAAATGGTCAGGCAGATGCATCCGCAGCAGCTGCTAAAAATTCCAAGGTGTCTAAAGCTCTGGCTGATTTGATTGCAAAATCTATGAAAGATAATCAGCCTGTAAGAATAGATTTTGACAATAATATTTCTGTCATTATAAAAATAGGTAGAGATGGAAAGATTTCCGCAGACTTCCTTCCTAGTTCACAGGTAGCGGAAGCATATCTAAAGGAAAATCTGCCGCTTTTAAAACAAAGGTTTGATGAAAGCAATATTGAATATGATGAATTAAATCATAGGCAGCAAAAACAAGACGAAAAAGAAAATCAAAAGAAGGGGCGCAAAGATGAATGATTTGTACACAACAGCCATTAACACCCAGAAAGCAACCGTACAGTGGATGGATGTTTTAGCTGACAACCTTACAAATGTTTATACTCCGGGATTTAGAGAAAACAAAGTTACATTCAAAACTTTCCTCGGCGGTGCGGTAATTGATAACAATGTTAAAAACCTTGGTCAGGGTAAGTCTACTCCAGGTACTTCTAACGAAAACCTGTTTTTTGAAGGAAGCGGATATTTTATGCTGAGAAGTCCGGACGGGAATGTTCAATATACACGTTTAGGAGAATTTACATTTGACTCGGAAGGTGTGTACAGAGCTAAAAGCGGTGCAACAGTTCAGGGGTATATACTTAATGACAAAGGCGAAATTATGTCCGGTACAAAATCTCTGAGCGCAGATTTGTATGAAGAAACGGCCCTAAAAGGCGGTGCTTTAAGTGTTCCGACTACAAACATTAAACTCTGGATTGATCCTAACAATGGCAAGTTTTTAGGTAAATATGATGAGTACGAAATAAAAAATGACGGTACAATTTACGGAAAAGCTGACGGCGGCAATCGTTCTGTTCCGCTTTATAAAATTGCGACAGCAAACTTCCATAATCCAAACGGTTTATATGAAGTTAAAGACGGGCTTTTTGTTGAAACTCCTGAATCCGGAAAACCGGTAGTAGGAAGAGGCGAAATCCGTTCAGGACTTCTTGAACAGGCCAATACTGATTTTAAAGCGAATATGTCAGGCTATCAGCAGGCTAAAGTTCAAATGGAACTTGTTAACGCACTGATTAAGTCTAACAAAGACCTGCTGCAATCAGCTATGGAAATGGCAACCCAATAGGAGGGTAAATAAAGCTGGTTAGTAGCTCAGACTACAAGCTTAGTGTGAAGTAAAAAACGTACGTAGGCCAAGGGGCGGCTAGTCTCGTCAAAATACTAAACTGATTTTTGATTTACAAGCCCGCCTTTAGGTAAAACTACAAACTTGGCTAGATAAATTTATTAGTTAAACTCCGTTTTATAGAGGGATTAAGGGATACTTTAATTCCTTTTTTATTATTTGGCCTGTTTGTAACAATTTGTAAATTTTTATTAAAGTTTTTCAAAAATATGCCGTTAAACATAATATAAAGGGTTGAAGCGGCAGGTTTATGAGAAAATTAAAAGGAATAATTATTAACGGTGAATATCTTGGAAATAAAGTCGCATATAACGGGCTTTTCAGAACCATATGCAATATTTCGCCAATAATTATGCTTGAATTTATTAAACTTGTAAGCCAATATGGAACCCTGTATTCACCTATTGAGATTAAAGGTTTTGACCTGCCGGAAGCATATAGAATTATTATAAAATTTGAGAACAAAAAATATAGAGGATACGCTGATTTATCTTTTGTAATTCAGAATGGTAAGCTTATATTAAGCGAGTCTGATGTATGTGTAGAATCTATTATGCCAACGAGAAAAAATATAGAGCCGGAGCCTGTTCAAGAAATAGTTCTTGAAGAATCTGAACCTGTGGTAGAAGAAGAAATTGAACCTATTATTGAGGAGCCTTTGATTGAAGATATGGTGGAGGAACCTGTAGAGCAGGAACCTATCATTGAAGAAGTAATTGAGCCTGCAATTGAAGAAGTTGTTGAAGAAAAAGCTGCACCTGTACCTGAGCCAAAACCTGAAAAGATTGTAATAGAGATCCCTGAATATTCAGAAGATCCTGTACTGGATGAACTTCTTACAAATGCAAATGTCGTTGAGGAAATTGAAGAAGAACCAGCTCCTGTTAAAGAAGATGTTGTGAATACCCCTGAGCCTGCAGCTATAGAAGAAACAAAAGCAGAACCTGTCCAAAATCTTCCGGAACCGCCTCAAAATGAAGAGATTGAAGAGGAAATTACCGCAGTGCAGGAAGCTGAACCTGAAATCGTTTCAGAGCCGGAAATATTTACTGAGCCCCGTATAGAAGAAGCTGAAGACCAACCATTTATATCACAGGAGTCTGAACCTGAGGAATATTCAGAACCGGCTGTAGAAGAAGTTGAAGAAGAACCATTTATAGTGCAAGAGGCTGAACCAGAGATATTTCCTGAACCAGTAGTAGAAGAACAACCAGAAGCTGAACCTGAACCTGAAATCCTATCAGAACCTGTTATAGAAGATGCGAAAATTGCAGTAACAGCAGAACCAGAAGTGTTCCAAGAAGCTGCGGTTGAAGAACCAGAGCTAATAGAAGAAGAAATAATCGAGGAGATATTAGAAAGTAAAGAAGAACCAATTATAGAACAAGAAGCAGTAAAAATTCAAGAAAAACCGGTAGAGAATACTGAAATAGCAGAAGAAGAATATAAAAAGATTGAGTATACTCCGGATACTCAAAATAATCTGCAGGATATTCTGGAAAACATCATTGCGCAAAATATCACTCCGGAAGTTGTAGTTAAAAAAGTTGCAGCTCCGCGTGAGCATGTTAAACCACAAAAAAACGGACAGCAGAAAAAAGCAGCACCCAAAAGCCCTTTGCAGGAATATCTGAATGCAATTGAGGTTATAGCAGCTGTCGAGAAAAAGGCGCCTCAGTTTAAAATATTACAGAATGGCAAACGCATGGATGTAAAAGTAATAGATGAAAATTGCTTTGTAGTAGGTGAAACAATTTATCGCTGGGGTGATATTTTATATCTCAAAGATTAAAAATTAATACATTCAGTCGATGTTTTGTAAAATTGTGTAAACTTTTTCTAATTTGTGCCGATAAAATAATTGACTAAAGAAAAAATATCATTAAACCCTGTACAGAAAGGTTTAACTAATATGGCAGAAATCGTAAATTTATTATCGCGAGTATTAACTTCAAATCCGCTTGTTCAGTCAGGTGCTGTTGCTCAGACACGCAGCAGTTCAAATCCTTTTGCACAGAATGGCGGTAATCCTTTTGTCACAAGCAATCCATTTGCAAATTACGGGCAGAATAAACCTGTTGCAGGCGGTTATTTTGCCGGATATTACAATAATCAGCCTAATATCGTTGGAAGACGACTCTTTATAGAGGTATAGACTCAAAAATATACCCGATTTATTACCCCAATACAGCCGTACAGAAAATATCTGTATGGCTTTTTGATAATTTAGATGATAAAATGACTTTTGAGGAGTGTAGATATGTTTAAAAAACTAGTTTCTATTTTATTAGTATCATTGCTTGTTTCATCAAATTTGACCGTTTATGCTGCAGATATTCAAAACGGAAGCGTGCAGACTCAAGATGAAGCTTTAGTCCTTCCTAAACGAATAGAAAATGAAATCTATAGTTCTATAGTGCAGGTATATGGCGAAAAACAGGCTAAAGAAATTTACGACAGAGTTATGCAAATAGCACGTACATCAATTGAAAAACGGCCGGAATATTTAAAAAAAGAAGATTTGAGCCGGCCGGATGACTGGTACAAAGACGAAATTATCTATATGTTTTATGTAGACCAATTCGGTGTCGTAACTCCTGAAAAACCAAATACCTTTAAAGATACATCTGCAATGTTTGATTATCTGAAAGATTTGGGTGTTACAACTCTCTATCTTCTTCCTTTCGCGGATTCACCAATGTCAGATGCCGGGTTTGATGTTAAAAATCCCCGTAATATAAGGGCTGATTTAGGCGGAAAGGCTGAATTTAAAGATTTTGTAATTGAAGCTAAGAAGAATGGATTTAAAATAAAATCTGACCTTGTACTTAACCATATTTCTGATGAGCATGAATGGTTTCAAGCTTTCTTAAGAGGTGATGTTTCAAAAAAAGATTACTTTGTAGTGAAAGATGAAATGCCTCAGTATACAAAATATGTTGACGAAAAAGCCGGAACAATTGTTGAATATAAAGAAAAGAACGGCAAGATTTCCAGAAGAAGGCTTATATTCCCTGAAATCACAGAGAATCATTATAGAAAAGTTACTCTAAACGGTAAAGATTACTACTTTTATCACACGTTCTATCCATTCCAGCTTGATGTAAACTGGGAAAATCCGGAAGTTTTATACTACTGGCTCGGAACAATTAATTATTGGACCAATATGGGGATTGATATATTTAGACTTGATGCAATACCTTATCTTTCTAAAGAGGACGGCACAAGTGCTGAAAATCAGCCCAAAACCCATGCAATTTTAAAACTTATAAGCAATTATATTCAGATGACAGCTCCTCGTACTGTTATTCAGGCAGAGGCCTGTCAATTTCCAAATGATATTCTTCCTTATTTCGGCAAAGAAAGGAAGTTTAAAACAACGATCGATAATCAAGAAAAGGTAATAAAAAGAACTGATGAGTTCCAGATTGCATATCATTTCCCATATATGCCGGCAATATGGGCATCTTTGATAACAGGTGATAGGCAGCATTTTGTAAATGCTTACAAAGCAACTCCGCAGATTCCATCAACTTCTGCGTGGGGAGTATTCTTACGTGTTCATGATGAATTAACATTAGAAATGATTGATCCTCAGACAAGGGAAATTATATACAATGCATTGGCGCCAAAAGGGGCAGAATTTAGAAAAGGACTCGGGGTGAGCGGAAGACTTGCAAACTTTTTGGATAATGATCCAGAAAGAATTGAAATGGCATTTTCAATTCTTATGTCTATGCCGGGCATTCCAATAATTTATTATGGTGATGAAGTTGGTGTAAGAAATAACTTTGAGAATGCAAAGAAAAGCGAAAAAGCTAGAATAGAAAAACAAAAGAAAGGTAAATTCAAACTTTTGAGCTGTTTTGACAGCAGAGATATACACAGAGGTGCAGTTCCTGCGAAACTATTCTACGGAGCTTCAAAAGATTATTACGAATTTAACAGTAAAGTTTATAAGAAGGTAAAAAATTTAATTGAGCTGAGAAAAAGTCTGCCTTCTATGTCAAAAGGAGATTTTACTCTGCTTAAAACTTCTTCCCCTGCAAATTTTGCATACATAAGAAGCTATAAGGATGAAAAAATACTTGTAATAAACAACCTTTCTGGAGAGAAACTTATTGCAGATATTACAATTCCTGTAGAAGTAGTATTGAAGTCAGACGGCAAACATATTGATACATTTAAAAACCTTGTGAATGGTGATGATGTGAAAGTTGATGTTTCTCTTACAAATCGAACAATGCATTTACGTATAGCTCCATACGGCGTTGTATGGCTGAAGTTGTAATAAAAAAGCTCTCTTTATTAAGAGAGCTTTTTATTTATTGTTTTACTGCAAAATGAAATTCTTCAGCCCAGGTTTTAAACCCTCCAGAAAGTTCCATTACTGTAAAAGTGTTTTGTGCCAGAAGAAAAGCTGCTCTTGCGCCTAAATGACAGTAGTTGTTATAACAATAGATAACATGCAAATCGTCTTTGTTAAGCTCTTTCATTCTGTCTTTTATTTCTTCATAAGGCATAGATATAGCGCCCGGTATATGTCCGATTTCATAATCTGAGCGCATTCGTACATCAATAATTTTTACGTTACGCTCTTCGCTTAACTCTTTGAGTTCAACAGGGCCTAAGGTAAATGCTAATTTTTTTGAAAAATAACATTCAGCTTTTTCACTATTGTTTCTTATGTTTTGAATATACTGGTCAGTCATAAAAATCTCCTTTTCTAAATACTGTAAGTGTACTTTGTTGCAATAAACATACTAATCATTATCATTCCTGTGATTAAAAAATTAACTCCGGCGAGAATTCCAACCACCCACAAAGCAGTGGAAGGAAGCCCGAGTATGATTATTAGACCAAGAAGAAACTGGAGTACTGCAACAGGAATATCTGCCCACCAGAAATAAAGGGTTTTTCTATTTTGAATGGCAAAAGCGCAGGTAGAAACACTTTCAAGCAGAAAATAAACCCCGATAATACTGGTTATAAGAACTAGATTAAACATTGGCGCCATAAATAAGAATATTCCAAGCGCCATAAGTATTAAACCGAGTATAATATTAAGTATAAAGTGGCGGGTGTAGTTTCTGGTAAGAATAGCATTAATAGCTTTGTAACCGCCGTAGATAATGAATGCAAGACAAATCATCATTCCAAAAGTTATCGTTGTAACCTTTGGAAGCATTAACATAGCGAGTCCTAAAATTGTCAGAAGAATACCTTCTGTAAGGACATAGCTCAAAAAACGTTTTTCAGTCATAAAAATCTCCTTTTAGTTGATATCCCTACAAGGATACATGCTTAAGGATTTTTTTGTTTGCCTGAAAGACTGATATTTAGTAATTAATTTTTCCGTAATAATTTTTGTAAAATTCTTGAGGGTTCAGCTTAAGAATATTTTTAAACATTCCTATATGCAGTAATCTTTCGGTTATTTGCGGGTTAAGATTTTCGGAATTGTATTTTCTAAGTCTATCTTGCATTTCTCTATAAAAATCTTCTTTCATATTCTCATCTGCCAGCATAAACATTAAGGCAAATTGTTTATACTTATATTGGAAAAAAGCATATTTGTATGGTTCAAATATATTTTTTTTGTTCAAAAGCTCTTTGATTTTGTCTGTAATTCTAAATATTTCAAAAATATTTTTCTGTATAGTTTTTTTATCCTTGTAATAATACTGAGCATCCGGATTAACAATTATAGTTCTGGCATTAAAAAGTGTTAAAAAGAAGAAATACTGTTTTTCAAGCCCAACTATGCTAAAATCTCCGAGTGACTTTAGAAATTCTTTCCTGAAAATTTTGTTCTCGCAGCAAAAATTTTCGTTAAACGGGTTTGCGTTATCTAGAAAAGTATGTTTGTAGGATTCATCACTAATGTTTTTCCAAGCCCTTATGTCAAATACAAATTCCGGTTCAGTTGTTTTTAGTCCTAATTTAGAGCCGTTAAATATGTATATATCGGGTTTATGTTCGATACATGCAAATTTTTGGTAAAGCGAGAGTGATAAACGGCTGTCGGGATTAATGAAATGTATATACTCTCCTTTTGCGGCATCAATACTGCTGCAAATCTCAAATTCTTCAAATATTTGCAGTTTTAAAGAATTACTGCATTCTTCAGAAAGATTTGTTTTTTCGGGTATAATTACTGATATCAGCGGATTATTCATGCTCTTCCCTTTAAATGTGTTTCAAAATGTCTAAAATCACGATAACTCTTGTTGAGTATTGTTTGATACGCATAATAAATATTTTTTCTTTTTAGAATATTCATATCGTATTGGGAAAAATCGATATTCCCGTATGTTTTTTGAAGCAGATTGAACATTTCTCTTTTTGTACTACCAGAGGTTTCCAGGGTTCTGACAAGAGAGCTTTCCATCTGGCTTACAAGCAAAATTGTTCTGTATTTTTCGAACTTTCCTGACGCTTCAAAAATTTTAGAAATAATTTTATTGATTTCAAAAATATCAATAAAGTTTTTACCGGCGTCTGACATAATTGAACTGGATGATTTTCTATAAAAATATAGCGGTTCAAGGTCATAAGATATTTTTTCTGCATTAAGCCAGCATTGAGCAAAAAATGGTAGATCTTCAAAGATTAGCCCTTCTGGAAATGAAAAATCTTTGATGAAAGATTTTTTATACATTTTTGCCCACGCACTAAAAAGCATTTTTAAATAGAATTCTGCTCCTAAATCTTTTTCGCAGAAAACAGGTGTTTTAATATGAGCGGTAAATTCTTTTTTGTTCGGGAGTTCCCATAATGAAATCTCCTGGGGCAGTATCTGGTACGCGTATGAAAACATAAAATCACTGTCATTTTCAGACATATTTGTATGCATCTTCTCAAGAGCTGCAGGTGATAAGAAATCATCTGAGTCTACAAAAACGATATATTCTCCATTTGCATGCCTCATACCGGCATTTCTGGCAGCAGATAACCCTAGATTTTTCTGTGAAAAAATTTTTATACGTCTGTCCAGCTTTGCGTATTGCCTGAGAATATTCAAACAGCTATCTGTCGAGCCGTCGTTTATGCAAATTATTTCAAAATCATCAAAAGTCTGGTTAATAAGGCTGTCCAAACAGACATCCAGATACTTTTCAACATTGTATACAGGAACAATAACAGAAACCTTAGCCATAAATTTATTATATCAGATTTGTAAATTTTTGTAACACTTTACCTGTTAACCCTAAAGTTTTAGAAAATTATGCCGTTAATACCTATATAATGTAACATTTTGAATAAAATGTTACATTATCATATTTTGATTGTCATAAACTTTATTTATTAAATTTTTTACCGGCAGCTTGTTCTATATTTTATTAGAATAAGCTTTGTGCATTGGCCTGAATATAGCGGAATTCCTGAGAACATAACATTTTATCCAAAATGTTATGTTCTCAGGAAAGGAGAATGATGGACATAAATCAATATAGTATTTATTCGGCTGTTTCTAAAAATGAGAATAAAAATCAGGATGACCTGGCAAAAGCATCAGAAATAACCGCAATGCTTCATAAGTTTGATAATGCAGAAAATGCAAAAGAATGGCTTAAAGAAAATTTTCGGATTTCCGGTGATACAAAAAATTTACCTATAGCATACGGCGTAAGCATTACTACAAAGTCCAACAAAACATCATTAAACGTTATTGTGCAGCAAAAGAATAAGATAATGACATTTAATTACAGCAGTCAAAATAAGGAGTAAAAATGAAGGCGACATCATTAGAAGTATTTCAACCAAGAATTGCGACAGACAATTCATCTCAGACTTCCCGAACCACCGAAAGTAGTCAGCAGAGCAATTCAACATTTAGCTTTGAAGATTTGTTAAATGTACTATTAGAAGATGGATTTAATGCACTACTAGACAAATTAAAAGAATTGAAAGCTAATGGAATAATCTCATCAATAAAAATTGTAACAAACGCAAGTACTGGAAAAACTACTATTAGCGGAGAATATGATGGGGTTGAATTTGAATTTATTGGAAATTTAAAGAGCAATAATGAAGTGCCTGATGTTAATCAACCAGATCCTGAGCCAGACCTAGAAACTAATAATACAGATGGCCCAGCAAGTATGGACGGAGTTAATGGAGAGGAGGACACTCCTACGCAAGCTACTCCGGAGTCAGAGTCGGAAACAAAATTAACCACGGTTTCAGATGCTGCATCAACAATTCAGAACAAGATTTCTACATACATTACAGGCTCTGAAATCAACATGTATGCAAAAATTTACTCAAAAATTCATACTGAATTCGGGCTTGATTCTAATGGCAAGATAATCTTCCAGGAATCTTCAACCCAGGAAGTTTACGATTACCTCAAAGATCAGATTGTTACAGACATGACAGAACAATACCCTGAGGAAGTCGCAGCACTAGGTGGAGCCGAAGGACTTGAAAGAATTTTACAGGCAGCATGGATTGAAACTTACAGTTCATTCAATTCTTCCCAGAGCAACGACACAAAAGCTTTTGTTAATAAAGTTGTTGCTAATCTGAAAACTATCCTTAGCAAAATCAGCAATAATCAAGATTTATTAGAAGTCTACACAGGAAAAGCAAACTATGCTGACAAAACCCTCACAACAGGACTGTCAAATTATTCCAGAAGTTCTGCAATAACATACTCAAATGGAGCGGTATTCACTGACGGTAGCGTTCATATAGATGACAACGCTTCTGACAAATTATATCAGCAAACAATGACAGATTTGTTAGAAAGATTAAAAGCTAAGTACCCTGATTTGAGCGAAGCTGATATTGAAAAGCTGTTCCAGCAGGCACAGTTAAACGCACTCCGGAACTGCGTAAATAACACAGCAGACTGTCCTTACGGAACTGATAATGGAGGCAATGACAGAGTATATGATGCAAAACTAGACTGGGGCGGTAAAGACAGTCGAAAAGGCGACAAGAACAAAATCCTGATGCAAGAGTTGGTACAGCTTGTACTCTATAACTTTGATAAGTTGATGTATGCAAACCCTGCCGGAGCAAAAGATACAGACTCGGTGGTCCCAGATAACATAAAACCAGCTGTGCCAACTTTGAGTAATGAAGAAAGCAATACAATCAAAACCGCTGCTTCTGAGATAAAAAATAAAATATCAACATACATTACGAGTTCTGAAATCAATATGATGGCAAAAATTTATTCAAAAATTCATACTGAGTTCGGGCTTGATTCTAACGGCAAGATAATCTTTCAGGAAAGCTCTACAAAAGAGGTTTACGATTATATGAAAGACCAGATTGTTACTGATATGACAGAAAGGTATCCTGACTTTGTCGAGGCGCTTGGCGGTTCAGACGGACTTGAAAGACTATTGCAAGCTGCATGGATTGAAACTTATAGTTCTTTCAATTCTTCCCAGAGTAACGATACAAAAGCTTTTATGAACAAAGTTGTTTCAAATCTGCAAACTATCCTCAGTAAAATCAGCAATAATCCTGAGTTGTTAGAAGTTTACACAAATCATACAAACTATGCTGACAAGACTTTGACTGACGGGCTTGAGAATTACAAGAACTCATCCGCAATAACATATTCAGATGCCGATATCTATATGGATGGATCTGTACATATCCAAGATACTCAATCTGACAAGCTCTATCAACAGACAATGAGTAGCTTACTTGACAAATTGAAGGCTAAATATCCTAAGCTTGATGAATCAGTAATTGCAAAACTCTTTAAACAGGCACAGGTTAATGCTCTCAATAATTGTGCAAACAATACAGCAGACTGTCCTTACGGAACTGATAATGGAGGTAATGACAGAGTATATGATACAAAGCTCGACTGGGGTGGTAAAGACAGTCGAAAAGGCGACAAGAACAAAATCCTGATGCAAGAGTTGGTACAGCTTGTACTTTACCACTTTGACAAACTGCTTTACGCGCAGGCTGCATAAACTAAGTTGAAGAGTGACTAAGTAATTATGTTATGAAGTGACTGCACACTGTCAACCTTGAGTTTTGCTCAAGGTTGACAGCTATTCATAGCAAGCTCCACAAGTAATTATCTTAACAAATATATAACAGTGTTTTATTTCTGTCTTTTCTAATAAGGTAAAGGGGGGCGTCAAACTTGTAGAAATACTTGAAAAATTTTCTAGTATATTGTAAACTTATTGTACAAAAGCTAACCCAGAATATAAGTACAATGATTTTAAAAAGACCCCAAAAACCAAAGAGAGTAAGCTTAAAAGGTGCTGTGCAGATTAATCGCAACAGTTATTTTGTCTATGCTGACGAGGGCGGTAAAATGTTTCTGAAAAACGGAAACGATGAACGTTTGCAAAAAGCTGTCGTAAAGAATATGATTGCTCTTAATCCTTCAATCAGCGGGCTTTTGAAAAAATATAAAATAAAGCCGTCTATTGATACAAAAACTCTTAAAGAGTTGACAGGCGGTCATATGAATGAAACCTGCAATGTTGCAATGGGTGTTTATTCATCACTTTCGGAAGCTATGCGTATGGAAGTTGATAAGAGTAAGATAAAAGAAGCTTCAATGCTGCACGATTTAGGAAAAGTTTTAATACCTTCTAAAATCCTGAATAAGCCTGCAAAGCTTAATGTAAAAGAGCGTGAAATAATGAATATCCATTCAACTCTAGGGTATGAACTGCTTAAGACACAGAATATTTCTGCCGAAACTCTGGAACTTATTAAATATCATCATCAAAACTTAAAACATACAGGATATCCTGAATTGGAAGAAAGTATTTACCCATCTGATATTGGAGTTCAGATAATTTCTATTTCGGATAAATATAGTGCACTTAGAGAAACACGGGTTTACCGGCGAAAACTTAGCCGTGTAGAAGCTCTGTTAATACTCTACCGTGAAGTACGCGAGGGAAAAATTCATCCAGAAGTTTACAATGCTCTTGTAAGTTACGTAACTAAAACAGGCATTTAATATTGAAATGCGTCTTCAAGCATTCCATTTTTTGAAAAATACAAAGATAATTGAGCTTCTTGTTCGTCTTCGTCGTTCACGGTTCCTTCTCTGTAGCTTGTAGGTTTATTATTTTTATCAAATCCAAATTCTTTGAATTTGTCATTATCCTGAATATTTACACGATAATTCCCGTTTCGGTAATAATACGTTGTCTTTGTTTTATTTTCACCCAAATTTTCTTCAATTACCTGTATATCATCTTCATAAGATATTGTCTTATCAGGCATTTTTAACTTTGATAGTGTGCCGTCAGGGTTAAACTTTATACTTAACTCCTGGTTTGTTATCTCAGCAGGTGCACCGTTTGAGTAAAATTTTTTATCTCCTTCGGTGTTTTTCAGCTCATCTGTAACTTCAAATTTTTCTGCAGGTTTTAATTCGGAATCATTCAATTTCTCACGGCCAAAACCGTTCGGGATGATAATTTCCACTTTTTTGCTTAATTTATACATTCCGCCGTTATAAAATTCTGCATGAGTTTCTATCTCTTTATTTTTAACGTGTTTGTGATGAGTTACTTCTTTTAACTGTTTGTCTTTGTCAAAAACAACTTGGCTGTATACATCACCTTTCTGCTTTGAAACAGAAAAACTCTTATTCCAGTCGGAATAACTTTGAGTATTTTCTTCGTCTTTATTATATTCAGTTTTAGATGCATACTTCAATTTTCCGTTTTCATAACTTGTATAGCGTAATTCTTTTCCTGTTTCAGGAGAATATTCTATTATGGATATTTCATTGTCATCTCTGTCGTTGTTCTGTTCTAGAATAACTTTTCCTGTCTTTTTATCCTTTGTTATAATTTTTTCAATGGAATTTTCATCATCTTCATAAGGCGTGTAAATAGTTATTTTATCATCATCTTCATTAACTATGGAATGGAGTTTTCCTTCCGGTGTATAAATCTTTTCTCCCTCTACTGCCGTTGGAACTTTTGCTTCAAGCGGCTGCAGAGCTATGTTGTAAGCCGCGAGGGCCTCTGTTCCGTTAAGATTTTCTATTGGTGCCGGTGTCTTTTCTTCTTCTTTTTTTTCAGCTTTAAATGCCGGTTTTGTTACAAAATTAATACAGCTTAAACTATTTACCCTAATCATTTTATTCTCCACAATATACTACACATTTTAATTAAAACTCAAAAATAAAAAAATTGCTATCTTTAGTGTATAATTTAACTAAACAAATAGAGAGGTAGGAAAGTATGCAAGTTTCATTAAACTGGTTGAATGAATTAGTAGATTTAAAAGATTTAGATGTTAAACAGATAGCTCATGAGCTTACTATGAGCGGGTTAGAAGTAGAAGAAATTGAAGAAGTAAGACCTAAGTTTACAAATATAATAACAGCAAGAATAGAAAAAATAGACAATCATCCAAACAGCGACCACTTGCATCTGGTTACCGTAAATACCGGTTCCGGTCTAAAAACTGTTGTTTGCGGTGCACAAAATATTGAAGTTGGACAGGTTATACCGTATGCTTCTGTTGGAAGCAAAGTTCTTGACAGAAAATCCGGTGAGCAGTTTGAACTTACTCCGGCTGTAATCAGAGGTGTTGAATCTCAAGGTATGCTTTGCTCTGATGATGAACTCGGTGTTTCTGATAGAAATTATCAGGAAGAAGACGGTATATTAGTTTTGAATAGAATTTTCCCTAATGTCGGCCTTGGACTCAATGTTGAAGATGTTCTTGGTTTTGAAAAGGATTATATTTTGCATACTGCTCCGACTGCAAACAGAGGTGATCAGGTTTCTGTAATAGGTATTGCAAGAGAACTTTCTGCTTTATTTAACAGACCGCTTAAATTTGAATATGCGCAACATGACACTTCTATGGCAGATTTTAAAGTTGAGATTAAAGATAGTGATGTGTGTAAATACTATTCAATCGGTGTTTTGAAAAATATTGCAATTAAGCCTTCACCTGATTGGATGCAAAAAAGATTGATTGCGTCCGGAGTCAGAGCAATTAATAATGTTGTTGACATTACAAACTATGTAATGCTTGAATATGGCACGCCGCTGCATGCATTTGACCTGGATAAACTAAATGGGTATCTTTGCGTAAGACGTGCTGAAGAGGGTGAAACGCTTGTAACTCTTGATGAGGTAGAAAGACAACTTAACCACGATACAGTGGTTATTGCAACGGAAAAAGAGCCGGTATGTCTGGGCGGAGTTTTCGGCGGTGCTAACTCTGAAATTGATGATAATTCGAAAAATATTGCGCTTGAAGCTGCTTATTTTACTCCTCAGGCAAACAGAAAAAGTTCAAGAAGTGTAGGATATAAATCAGATGCCTGTGCCAGATTTGAAAGAGGAGTTGATATAGAAGCTGTCAAACCGGGGCTTTTGAGAGCAGTTGAATTAATGGAAAAGTATGCTGATGCTAAGTTTGAAGGTATGTGTGAAACAGGTGTAAACAAGCTTGAACCGATAGAAATAACTTTGAGATATCCGCAGATTAAGAGAGTTTTGGGCTGCGAAATTGAACCTTCAAAATGCCTTTCTATCTTAGAAAAACTAGGATTTACTATTCTTGGCAAAAACGAGATTGCATGTAAGGTTCAAGTTCCTTCTTTCCGTGCCGGAGATGTAACAAGAGAATGTGACTTGATAGAAGAAATTGCAAGAATTAACGGCTATGATAAAATAACTCCGACGCTTCCAAACAGAGCAGGAACTCCTGAAATTTCTGTTGCAGAACGCGTCGTAAACAAAGTTCATGACCTTATGCGTGCGGCAGGCTTAAATGAAATGCAGACTTCTTCATTGATTGGCGAGCCTCTTTTGAAACAGTTTAATATCCCTTATGATAAGGAAAAAGCTGTTTTTGTAGAAAATCCTGCTTCAGAGGATTTTGCAATGCTTAGACAATCCCTTATTCCGAGTGTTTTAAGCTGTATGAAATACAATTATGATAACGGACAAAAGAATTTTTGGGGTTATGAAATCGGAAGAAGCTATGTGAAAATCGGCGCTGCTGATGAAAAATTCTCAGGAGTTAAAGAAACTCAGGTTCTTGCTGGCGTCATTACAGGAAATGTTCAAAATTCGCTCTGGCAGCAGACCGGAGAAGTTGATTTCTATACTGTAAAAGGTATTGTTGATAAACTTCTGGAAGAGTTCGGGCTTTCAAGACGTATAAAATTCTCGCTTCTTGCTGATTCTCCTCTTGCAGATTCTCACAAATGTCTGCACCCATACAAAACAGCTGTATTAACAATGCTGGGCAAAAAACCTGAAATTATCGGATATTATGGTGAATTGCATCCGGAACTTAAAGGTAAATTGAAATTAAACCAGAATGCGTTTATATTCAAACTTGATTTGGATATGATGATTGCTGCGGTTAATGAAACAGTACCTAGATTTAAAAAGCTGCCTGCATTCCCGGAAGTACAGAGGGATTTAGCGGTAATTGTTCCTGTGAAAACATCGTGGGATGAACTTGAAAAGGTTATTAAAAAAGGCGTTGATAATAAGGTATTCTCAGGAAGTGAAGTCTTTGACGTATATCAAGGTGAACATGTTGAGGATGGTTTCAAGTCTGTTGCGTTCAGGATAAGAATGCAGGATGCGAATGCAACAATGACCGATGAAGCAATTGAAACACAGATGGCAAATGTGAGAGCTGCCCTTAAGAAAGCTATGCCTGAATTAAGCTTTAGGGAGTAATATTTGATGTCCAAAAAATCAGGTTATTTAAACAGAACACTGGAATTTCATAAGATTTATGAAGAAGAAATTATTCCTATATTAAAAAGCTATAAGCAGCAAAATGAAAAAGTAGATAAGAAAAACCGTTATTTGAAAAGCTTGGGAAATGCGGTATCAAGTCTAGGTTGTATTATATTATTGTTAGTATACATATATTCTGAGGCAGAAAATATTAATATGGTAATAGCATTGTCTATGCTTGGGAGCGGTGCCCTCTTGCTTTTTGGAGGTGCTAGCATTATGTCCAAACCCTGTGATGAGCTGGAAAGTAATAGATTATCCCTCAAAAGAAAATGTATGTCTAAGCTGCTTAGGGTATTCGGTAATATAAAATGGTATAACAATTGTGAAGTCATTAAGACAGATGAAATTCGTAAAACGGGGCTTTTCAAGGTTATTGCGGATAGATTTACGGATGATGAATTTGTTGGAGATTATCATGGTGTTAAGTTTCAAATGAGCGAAACAAGATTTCGTGTAAACGAACATATCGGCTTCACAGGAGTTATTCTTGCATTTGAGGCTAATAAATCTTTTGAAAGCCATACAATTATTGTTTCAAAGCTTGCACCAGACCGTCATCGTTCTTTAAATTTGGAACCTGTAATTTTAGAAGATCCAAAATTTTGTAGAGATTATAATGTTTATTCTTCAGATCAGACAGAAGCCCGTTATCTTATAACTCCATCTTTTATGGAACGTTTTAGGAAACTGAAAGTAGCATTTAAGACAACAGATATAGCGTGTGCTTTTTTCAAAAACAAAGTAATCTTTGCTTTAGATAACGAAGGTTTATCAGGTTTGTCAAAAAATTTATTTGAAATTGACGCTTATTCTGCATTTACTGATGATAGGGAAGCAATTAATATTTTTTATAATGAATTGACATCTGTATTAGATATGGCGGCTTATTTCAAACTTGATGAAAAGACAGGATTGTAGGATTGTTTTAATCAAGGAGATTGGTTTATGAGAAAATTTTTAATTATATTATGTTTGTTTTTTATGATGCCGGTTTTGGCGGATACAATGCCGTTTTATATGAATTCAATTCCTAAAAATGCAATAGGTATGTATCAAACCGGTGAGAACATTACATTGTATTCTCACCCTGAGGCTAATTCAGCGGTTATAAAAAAACTCGATTTTTCGTATGACCCGAATACAATGCCGGATAATGTTTTTGCTGTTTTACTTAATGAAAAAAAACTGGGCTTTTTATACGTATCTGATATCGGTGATGATGGCTGGGTAGAAGTTATTTATGATAAGATTACAGGGGCAAAAGGCTGGGTACAGACGGAAGATAGGTTTCAATTCCTGCCGTGGCTGAGTTTTTATAATATGTATGGCAGAAAATACGGGTTAAGAATTTTGAAAGACGCACCTGATGAGATAGAAACCCTTCACGCAAAGAGTGAGGATTTATCTCAAAATGTTGCTACGCTGAGATTTGTAAAACAAATCAAACTAACAGTAATCCGTGGCAACTGGGCCTTAGTATCTGTTGTGGACATAGATAAAACACCTAAAACAGGCTATATGAAATGGCGCGGAACTGACGGTACAATTTATGCTTTTCCGAATATAAAGTAATATTTTTCTTATATTTTCTTACTACTTGAAAAAAATGTAAATTTTTTGTAATATATACTAAGATAAATATATTTATAAGAAGAGGAATTTTTTTAATGTTCGAACGTTTTACTGAAAAGGCGATAAAAGTTATTATGCTGGCTCAGGAAGAAGCCAGACGCCTTGGACATAATTTTGTAGGTACCGAACAGGTTTTGCTCGGACTAATTGGAGAAGGTACAGGTATTGCAGCAAAAACTCTTAAATCAATGGGAGTTAATCTCAAAGATGCAAGAATTGAAGTTGAAAAAATAATCGGAAGAGGCTCCGGTTTCGTAGCTGTCGAAATTCCGTTCACTCCAAGAGCAAAAAGAGTTCTGGAGTTATCCTGGGATGAAGCCAGACAACTCGGCCATAATTATATAGGCACAGAACACCTGCTGCTAGGCTTAATCCGCGAGGGAGAAGGCGTTGCCGCAAGAGTGCTTGAAAATCTCGGTGTTGATTTAAATAAAGTAAGAAGCAACGTTGTTAAGATGCTTGGTGATTCAAAACCTCAAACTTCAGGTGCGGGGGTTGGCAGTTCATCATCGTCTTCTCAGGCAAGCAAGGTAAAAACTCCAAGTCTTGATGAGTTTGGAACTGATTTAACACAAGCTGCTTCCGAACAGCGTCTTGACCCTGTTGTGGGCAGAGAAAAAGAAATTGAACGTGTTATACAAATTCTTGCAAGAAGAACTAAAAATAATCCGGTGCTGTTAGGTGAACCAGGGGTTGGTAAAACTGCAGTAGCAGAAGGACTTGCAATCAGAATTGTTAATAATGAAGTTCCTGATATTCTTGAAAATAAAAAGATTATTCAGCTTGATATGGGGCTTTTAATTGCAGGTACTAAGTATAGAGGTGAATTTGAAGAACGTCTTAAAAAGATTATGGACGAAATCCGTCAGGCAGGAAATGTAATTCTTGTTATTGATGAAATGCATACACTTATCGGAGCAGGTGCTGCTGAAGGTGCTATTGATGCTGCTAATATATTAAAACCGGCTCTTTCCAGAGGCGAAATTCAGGTAATCGGTGCTACAACTTCTGATGAGTACAGAAAGTATATTGAAAAAGACTCTGCTCTTGAAAGAAGATTCCAGCCTGTAATTATTGAAGAACCGTCAATTGATGAAACAATTGAAATTATCAGAGGTTTGAAACCAAAATACGAGGAACACCATAACCTTAATATCTCTGATGAAGCGATTGTTGCTGCAACAAAATTATCAAGCAAATATATCAATGACAGATTTTTGCCGGATAAAGCAATTGACGTAATTGACGAAGCAAGTTCTAAGGTTAGATTAAAAGTCTGTACACTTTCTCCTGAAGGTAAAGAACTCGATAAAGAATTGAGAGAAATTATCAAGGAAAAAGAAGATGCTATAAGAAATCAAGAGTTTGAAAGAGCATCTGCTTTGCGTGATGATGAAGCTAACATGAAAGATCGTATACGTGAAGTTTCTGAAGAATGGAGGCGTCAAAATGATGCTAATAAGCCGACGGTAACAGAAGAAGATGTTGCAGAAGTTATTGCTACAATGACAGGCGTTCCAGTAACAAAACTTACAGAAGGAGAGTCTGAAAGATTATTAAAGCTTGAAGATACACTTCACGCAAGAGTAATCGGACAGAGCGACGCTGTAACTGCTATATCAAAAGCAATTAGACGCGCAAGAGTTGGTTTAAAATCTCCGAACAGACCTATTGGAAGCTTTATCTTCTCTGGGCCTACCGGTGTTGGTAAAACAGAACTTGCAAAAGCTTTAGCAGAAGCTATTTTTGGTAGCGAAGATAATATGATAAGAGTAGATATGTCAGAATTTATGGAAAAACATTCTACTGCAAAACTTATCGGCTCACCTCCAGGGTATGTAGGTTACGATGACGGCGGACACCTTTCAGAACTCGTTAGAAAGAAACCTTATTCAGTTATTCTTTTTGATGAAATCGAAAAAGCCCATCCGGACGTATTTAATATAATGCTCCAAATTCTTGATGACGGACGTCTGACAGATGCAAAAGGTAGACATATTAATTTCAAAAATACTGTAATTATTATGACTTCAAACGTCGGTGCAAGCATGATTACAACTCAGGGCAAACTCGGGTTCTCTACTGCTGATGACGCTAAGAAAGATAAATACGAGAAATTAAAAGAAACAGTTAACGAAGAATTGAAAAAGGCATTCAGACCTGAATTCTTAAACCGTATTGATGATATTATCGTATTCTCACATTTGAGCAAGGAAGAAATCCGTGAAATCGTTGACTTGATGATGAAAGACTTGTTCAAACGTCTATCAGAACGTGAACTTTCTATAGAAGTTACAGATGAGGTAAAAGATTATCTTGCAAAAGATGGTTATAACGAGGCATACGGTGCAAGACCGCTAAGAAGGTTAATCCAGAAAAAGATTGAAGACCAGCTTGCGGAAGAAATTCTTACAAATGCATACAAGCCTGGTGATACAATCTTACTGAAACTTCAAGATGATAAGATTGTGTTTGAAAGAAAAGAAGGTTCTAAACCTGAAGCAGAAGAAGTTCCTCAAGAAGGTTAGTAAAAATAAAAATTCGGGCTCATAAAGAGCCCGTTTTTTATGAAAATGTCAAAGAAAAGACAATTATTGCTGATAATACAAGGACAGTCATTACAAATGCGATTGCTAATTTTATGACAGGGTGAAAAGAAAAATTATATTCTTCATTTGGATTTAACTGCCTTATTACGTTTCTTGAAAAGTCCTGCCGGGCGTCCATCTTTGTTTTATTAAATGATTCACTCATCAAGCGTCGGATATTATAAGTATCTTCTAGCTCTTTTCTAGCTTTTTTATTATTTATCGTATATTTTTTTATTTTAATACTCTCATCTGACGGAAGTTCATTGTCTATATATGCAGACAGGTTATTCTGAAAAATTCGGTACTGGCTGTTTGAATTTGCCGAACAAATTTCTTCCTTATCATCAACCGATGATTTTAAATCATCAAGCATGCCTTTTACAATATTATATTTTGCTCTGCAGGATGAGCAATTTTTTAAATGTTCTTCAACTTTGATTTTTAAAGCCTTGCTCAAATCTCCTTCTATGTAAAAAGAGAGTAGAACATCCATCTGTGCACATGTTATTTCCATGTTGTATTACTCCTTTATATGTATAACTTATCCCTTATATAAACTCCTTCAGTTCTTCCTGAAGTTTAATTCTAGCTCTCGAAATTCTTGACTTAACAGTCCCGAGCGCGGTGTTGGTAATTTTTGATATGTCTTCGTAGCTTAAACCTTCGTACTCTCTTAATACAATAACGATTCTCAAATTTTCAGGAAGATTTAATAAAGCAGCTTTGATTAATTTTTCCATTTCAGCAAACAGGCATTTTTCTCCCGGTTCGCACCCAATTTTGTCTTTAATTTCAAGAAGTTTGTCGTTGTCTAAATCAATTTTTTTATCACGAGCATGTTTTTTTACATAATCATAAAAAATATTTGTAACAATTTGATTAAGCCATGGTTTGAAACGCGCAGGATCTTTCAATGATGCTATATTTCGCGCCATCTTAAGAAGCGCTTCTTGCGTTAAGTCAGCAATATCCTGCCTCCTGTCAGTCAGATAGCTGAACATAGCGAATATATTTTTCTGCACACGTCTTACAAGCTCTTCAAGAGCCTTGGATTCTCCATGTTGTGCCATTATAATAAGTGTGTAAATATCCCTTTTTTTGTACTTTGATTTAGACATCGTACAATCATTATATTAAGTAGCTGGAAAAAATATATTGCCGAGGAGTGGATAAGCTTGGAGGTAGTTTCAATAAGGCTGGATTAGTAGCTCTCACACCAAACCCAACACCATTTACCTCCAAAAGAAAACAGGTCGGTTATTATCCTTCCTGTTAAGATTTTACACTAGCCGAAATATAAATAGCAATTTCATTGTACACTAAAACCAAGAAAAATACAAATAATACCGTCAATAAATTTACATAAATATCCGGACAATTCTTTAAGTTATTTGCATATAAGCCAGTCATACTCAGAAAAACTGCAAAAAAGCAAAATATTAACTTATGTAACAAATATATATTAATTATATATAAAATTGTCAATTTTCTTTACATTTATGTTTTTATATATATAACGAGGATAATTATGGCTTACAAATTTGATTCAATTGTTAATAAAAGTGAAGCAGATGCCCTTAAAGACATGATTTTTAGACGTGTTCAAGAGCGTTCAAAAGGCATGAGCGACGAGGTTCAGACAGATGTAATGGATTTGGCCAGAGATTCTTTTGTTAGTAAGGATAATCCTTTTTCAAAGATTATTAATACTTCTTCGGCGGAAGAAAATCATGCTCCTTCAGAAGTTCAGACTGTCACAAAAGAAGAAGATAATGCAATCGGGTTTCCGATAAAGGAGCCAAAATTGCGTGTGAACGGGCAGAGCCGCATAATAAATGAGCAGATTACAAGTGCTGCAATTGCATCCACTATGCAGGAAGCAAGGAGTGGTTTAAGTAATAAACAAAGCTTTATGGGGGCATTGAACTTTTTAAATTCTCAGGCTGCAATATCATTAATTAGGACCCGTGCGGATAAATTTGAAGTTCTTGCATAGTTTTTAATCTTTATTGAATATTATATTGACACGATTATCTAAGTTTGTTAAAATAGATATAGATGTAAGAAGAAAAATTTCACATAAATATAAGAAGAGAAAGGAATATTATGATGAAGAAGAACGGTTTTACTCTTGCGGAAGTTTTAATCACCTTGGCCATTATTGGTGTTGTTGCTACGTTAACACTTCCTGCATTGATGACAAACACTCAGGAACAACAAGCAAGAACAGCTTTGAAAAAAGGTATTAACACTCTAACTGAAGCAGCTCAGATGAATTCAGCTATTGCAGGGTTTGACTATGGTTCTTTTAATGAAACCTCAACTAACAACACTGAATCTCAATCTTTATATGGTTTGTTAGCAAACCGTACAACAATCGATTATCAGTTAACCGGTACTACAACAAATCAGGCAAAAGCTGTTAACAACGGTGCAAGCAACTATGTTATGTTCTTTAGAGATGGTTCAGCTATTGCATTTAAAAATGACGCTACAACTTTAGTTACAAATGCAACTGTTAATAAAATGCAATCAGATGGTTTAGTTTACGGTATTTCTGTAATATATGATACAAACGGTGCTAAAGGTCCTAACTTATTATCTAACTGTGCAGGTAATGCTGGTATGTTGAACAATGCAGCTCAGAATGATACAGCAACAGATTGTACTGTTAAAGCAAGACGTGTAATCAAAGACCAATTTGGTGTAAGATTAAGAGGCGGTTTTGCAGTTCCAAACGGTGCAGCTGCTAGATGGGCATTCGATAACTAATATTTTTAACACTATATAAAAAGAGCGGAAATCTAAATCCGCTCTTTTTTTTTGATATATTTATCACCTACTCTCTTTGTACTATCTGTGTTTTGCTTGTATCCTCCATTTCATCTACACTGTATGCTCTATATTTTGAGTTGATTCATAATCTTAAAATATTGTTATTACTGATATTCAGCGATTTTATTGACCATATGGTCTATATCTATCAATCTACCTCAAACGCTGTAAAATCAATCATCATATTGATGAAAATCTCCTCTATAAGGAGGTAATATATATAGTGTAATAACGAATAAAAAATACTAAATTTACATGATAGGGGAGAAGAGAGTATGAGACGAGAGTTTAAGAAGAAATCAAAGGTGCTGCTTATTGATGACAATTATGAGCACTTAGCAGGAATTAGGGAGCTTTTGAATCTAGAAGGCACTTTTGACGTAGTTGGAATTGCAACTAATGTTACTGTCGGGCTTAATTTAATTAAGAAATATCAGCCTGATGTTGTTCTTCTGGATATGAATATGCCGGAACGTGATGGCTTGCAAGGTATTATGGAAATCGCTAAACTTGATTTGGATACTAAAGTTTTAGCGTTATCAGGATATGATGATGCTGATTTAATCTTTAGAGCTATGAAAATAGGAGCTAAAGGTTATGTACTTAAAACTATGGCATCAGCTCAATTAATTTATGCAATAGAAGAAGTGTTAAATGGAAAAATTTATCTTCCGCTTGCATTATCTTCAAGATTTTTTGAATACTTTCAGCAGACATTTAGAGAAGAAGCAGAGAAGAAGGATGCTGCTGAAGAAGAAGAAAATCTGCTTAATTACCTGACTCAGAGAGAAGAAGAAGTTTTGGAGTTATTAACACAGGGTATTACGTATAAAGGCGTTGCCAACAAATTATTCATATCAGAAACAACTGTAAAAACCCATGTAAACAATATTTTCCAAAAGTTACAGGTTAATGATAGAACACAGGCCGTTCTATACGCTATAAACAATGGCTTTTTAACTAAAAAGGTTAAACTTGCAGTGTAAGGTTCAGGCTATGAAAAAGATTGTAAGACAGCAAAATTATTTAAAGGGTTTGATTGAATCTCAGGATAATAAGTTTATAACAAAACAAATCTTGAGATGTGCAATTCGTGCTGTCTTAGAACCTTTGCTTGATAATCCTGAAGCAGGCGTCGTTTTGTATAGAATAATAAATCAAACAGGACTTGCCGGATTAATAAAACGGGTAGAATTTTCAGACATTGAAGCTTATAATTTTTCAGATGAGAGTGAAAATTTGAGGGAAAGAGTTTGGGCTGATACCGAATTTCTATGTGTTATGACACACAGATTTGTTTCTATATTTATATGGGATAACAAAACTGACAGCAAGAACTATGTTAGATATTATTCGATCTGGAACTCAAAACTTCAAGATGAGGCGCTGGATATTATAAACAGAAACTCAATAATTGATATCAGGCAGTTTCAGGAAAAATTCAGACCGGACAGACGTGATAACATACTTTTAAATTCCTCTATCAGGCGTCTGGTTGAGAATATGGATGAAGCCGCGAAAGATGCAGTGCTGGGATTTGCAGAGTTTCAGGCTAAACCGGCAGAAGCTTCTGCCGAAGTTAGAGAAGTTGCTCATGAGATAAAAAATCAGCTTTCCATATGCGATTTATACGGTGAAATTATAAGAAAGTACTGTGAAAAGAACGGAATAACTGATGAAACGATTTTAAACGGAGTGAACTGTATCTCAAGAGCAGTGAAGATATCAGGCAATTCTCTTCTGGCTTTGAAGTCAACGCAGAGCAAAGAACTAAAGCAGTGTGATTTAAAAAATATCATTAAAATTGTAGAAGATTTGACTAAAGTATACTTTGAATGCAAAAATATTGAGTATATTGTAGAGAGCAAGGCTAATTTAAAAGTTCTGGCAGATGAAGATAGTTTAACAGCAGTTCTGGTTAATTTAGTAAAGAATGCTGTTGAGGCTTTTGGCACAGAGAATTTGAGTGACGAAAATGGTAAGTATGTTAAAATTAAGGCGGAGAAGAGGGGAGAGTTTGCAGCAATTAGAATTATTAATAACGCTGGAAAAATAAACGAGCCTGAGCGTATTTTTGAAAAAGGATTTACAACAAAAAGCGGCGGCTCAGGTCTAGGGCTAAGCATCTGCAAAAAATCGATTGAAGAACAGCTCGGGCAATTAAAACTTGAGCATACAGGCGATGATTATACTGAATTTTTAATTAAGTTAGGTCTGGTTGACGGGGTGAGAGGTTAATAATGGATTTAATCAGCAATAGAACAATTGAAATTACAAAGCTGGGTATGGATGGGCTTATGAGCAGACAGCATGCGATAGCTTCCAATATTGCCAACGTTATGACTCCGGGGTTTCAAAGGCAGGAAGTTGCATTCGAGAGCCAGCTTGCTGAAATTATTGAAAATGAGGATTTGAAGGATTACATCAAAGGGCAGAATAGCATTGAGTATAAACCGCCAATGGTAGATGTTTTTACAGGCGATGTTCATACTTATAGAACACCGACGCAGCAGGAGAAAGCTTATTTGAAGGCGAATACAATGGAGCAGTTTAACCCGCAGGTGGTTACAGATATTTACAGCGGAACAAATTCCGATGGAAACAACGTAGAACTTGAACGTGAAATGATGGATTTGTCGAAAACAGGTACAAGGTATATGGTTTTATCAAATCTGGAAAGAAGACAGTTTTCTATAGTATCGTCTGCAATCCAGGGACAATAGTAGAGAAAGAGTAGCTTATGAGTTTTAATATTTTTGACATAGCCGGTTCTGGAATGACCGCTCAGAGAATTAAAATGGACACAGTTGCAAGTAACATTGCAAATATAAATACTACACGTCAGCCAGACGGTTCAAAAGGTGTTTATGTAAAAAAAGATGTGTCTTTCAGAACTGTTTACGATGATGCTGTTAACCGCGGATATTCAAATTTTGCTGCAAATAATCCAGATGCTCAGTTTGATCCGAGAACAGGAAACATGCTTATAAATGCAAATGTTTCCTTAAATAATGGTTTGATAACAGGCGGAGTAAGAGTTGATGAAATTTATGAAGCCGAAAACGGGGTTAAAACTGTGTATGACCCATCTCATCCGGATGCTGATGAAGAAGGGTATGTTAATCTTCCAAATATAAATATTGTGGAAGAAATGGTCGGAATGATATCTGCATCTAAGGCTTACGAAGCCAATGCAACAGTTGCAGAAAACGTTAAAACAATGATGCAGACCGCAATGAACATTTAGGTACTACGTACGTAGACATTGGGGCGGGAGACAATCGAAATATTACAAGTTTACATTAAAACTACAGGTCTCCCTTAAAGTGAAACTACAAATAAAAAGGGGTTTTAAATGGAATTTACAACAGGGATAAGTGAATTTAATACGACTTATAATCTTAATGCTATAGATGATTATAACAAGTATCTGAAAGGGCAGGCTTCGTTTGAGATAGACAAAAATGCTTTTGAAGAAGCTCTTGAGAATGCTGCCAAAAGTTATCCTGTAAAAGATAAAGCCGATCCGACAGGCTTGGGAAATTTTGCTTCCAGCATGGGAAATGCTTTTTCAAACAGCCTTAATGCTGTCAACAATGCTCATATTACGGCTGACAAAATGCAGGAAGACATTGCTATGGGCGGCTCTACAAGTATCCATGATGCAATGATTGCAGCAGAAAAAGCTTCATTAAATATGCAAATGGCTGTACAGGTAAGAAACAGGCTGGTATCAGCTTACACAGATATAACCCAGATGGCAATATAGTAATCTATTGGTAGTGTTACTTACCGGCGGTAAGGGGAATTGAACCCCTGTTTGGAGAATGAGAATCTCCCGTCCTAACCACTAGACGATACCGCTATATAGGCATATAATCCGAATAAATTATACTTGACCAATCATCTTCAAAATAACTAATCTGTGTTAGTGTGCCTGTTTTTATAAGGTTTTTAAACTGGCTTACCGGATCAAGATTAAGAGTCTTTGCTATTGCAGACTGGATTACATCAGTAGTTGTAACTACTATTATACGATTACCTTTGTTTTCTTCAACAAGTTTATCGATGACTTTAGAAACTCTTTTATTAAAATCTTCAAGAGATTCCCCGCCTTCTGGTTTCTGTATAATAGCTTCCGGTCCAAACTCATCAAAAACATCAGAATACGATCTTCCGCTCCACTCGCCGTGGTTTCTTGCAGGAAGGTCTATGGAAGTAATTTCTTTTTTAAATAATTTGGCAATAATTTGAGCAGATTGTGTGCATCTGGCAGATGAACTAGTATAAATTTTATCGTAAGTTACTGCCCTGTTTTCAAGGTATTCACAAACTTTTTCTATTTCTTCTTCACCAAATTCATTTATTTTCGGGTATTTTTCTGTATCACAAATAATACCGTCCATTGTATGAACAGTTGCGCCGTGTGAAATAAAAGTGATTTTACATTTACGTTTAAACATATTAATACCCTCTTATATCATTATACCATAAACGAATATTAATCTCCAACTTTAGTTGTTAATCTCTCATATTTTTGTATAATTGACTTTTATATAAAAAACATTAAACTGAACATGTATAAATGTAAACTAAGCACAAGGAGATATATTATGGGCAAACGACTGGACGGATCTTCTTTATTCAGTGGAATAAATGCAGGATTAACAAACTCTTTTTCTTTACTTTCAAGCCAGTACAGTGACGGCTTAACGCTGGAAAATCTTAATGCAGCTTTAACCAATACTAATGTAACAAACACATCCTATGGTTCAACATTTGCATCTTATTTAACAACTAATTTTAATAGTGTGGACAAAAATGGAGATGGTACAATTTCTGCAGACGAAATCCAAACATTAATGAATAATATGGCTACTCAAGGGCTTACAAGAGAGCAGATAATGTCTTTAGGAGCTTCTTCCGGTATGAGTTCTTCTTTGCAGGAAACGGTGCTATCACACTTTGACGACATTGATGCTAACCACGACGGCAAAGTTACAAATGCCGAAATTAATGCTTACGGCGTCAACTCTGATATTGAAAAACAAAAAATCGAGGATAGAAACAGAATAGTAAACAACATGTCTATGTTTTACGGGGACGATTTGACAGAGTACGAAGGAAGTATAATGGATTATAGATATTTGGACGATGATGAGGCATAGTTGCAGAAAGAAAAGCGCCGGTTGAAAACCGGCGCTTTTCTTTTACTAGCAAAAAATATTTTTACAGGTTTTTAAAAAGGTATGATTAATAATATTTCATATCTTACAGGTATCATCCAACCGCAAAATTTACATCAGCGTAAAAATATATCCTTTGGGCAGAATATCCAGACGCTTACTCATACCAACATAGGCAGCTGTCTTGAGGGATACATCGGGAAAATCAGAGTTCGTAAAACGGATGGCGAAGTTTACCTTAATGTTTTCAAAAAATATATCGGTAGAGATGCTGAAAACTATGTTATCCAGAATGATAAGAATGAAGCTGTCGGCAGCATAAATGTATTTATAAGAAAATCTCAGCCTAATCCGTGGGACAAAACAGACCCTAGCCATGTTTTTGTTGATGAATTAAGAAATTTTTCAAAGCCGGATACACCTTATCATAACCCAAAACTAGAATACTTTAAGGATATCGGCACTCGCTTGCTTCAAATTGCTCAGAGGAGAAGTGATGAGGCAAATTGCTGCGGGAATATAAAACTTATTTCAAAAGGTGAGTCTTTGAACTGGTACAAAAATGTGATAGGAATGCGTCAAGAATTTCCACCTATTCCGGGTATGAAGTTTCAGATACATAATCCTAATCAACTTTACCTGCCTCCAGAAGCAAAAGAACCGTTATCCAGACTACAGGGCGGATTATAATTATTCTTCAGGGTGTTCATGAGGTTCAATTGCCTGAGGTTTTGTCATTACGCTGACAAGGCTTAGAACAACCATTATTAAAATAAGTACGGCAATATATATGAAATAATTTTTTAGTGTTCCTGTAAAGTATGTTGCTAAAGCGCCTCCAACAATGGCAACAGAAGTTAAAATCGCAACAGTTTTCTTTTGTGAGAACCCGGCTTTTAGGAGTTTATGGTGAATGTGTTCTGCATCAGCAACAAATGGTGATTTACCCTTCATAATTCTTCTAAGACTAGAGTATGTAATATCCATAATCGGTACTGCAAGAACAAGGAATGGCAGAAGCACCGCGAGCGCTGCACCTTTCATAACACCTGCGATAGATAATGTCGCAAGTAAAAAACCGGAGAATAAAGCTCCGGAATCTCCCATAAATATTTTTGCCGGATTGAAGTTAAAAGTAAGAAAAGCAAGCATTGAACCGGCAAGTATAAACGCAATAAGAGCTGTTATTGGCTGTGCCGGACTTACTGCAACTGCAATAAGAGCCAATGTTATTGAACTTACTGTAATAACAGAGCCTGCAAGTCCGTCAACGCCGTCTATAAAGTTAACCGCGTTAGAAATTCCTACAATCCATAAAAGAGTTATTGGATAAGAAAATATTCCCAGATGGATAACTCCCCCAAAAGGATTGAAGATTGTATCAATTTGTACCCCCAAAAGGTAAACAATTGTAGCAATAGAAAGCTGTATTACAAGTTTAAATTTAGCATCAAGGTTATAAATATCATCAACCAGCCCGAGCAGGAACATTAACGACCCGCCGAGCAAAATTCCTGAAAGCAGGCTCCCATATGGATAATAGCTCAATAATACAAGGAATAAGAATGTTAACATTGCACTTGACCAGATAGCAACACCGCCGAGTCTTGATATTGGCAGTTTGTGAATTTTTCTTTCGTTAGGAAGGTCAACAAGTCCTTCTTTTTGCGAAAATTCAATTACAAACGGTACGATAAATACACCTATGAGGTATGAAATAAATGCTCCTATTATATGTGCCTGTGTTAACTTGATTATCATAATATTATTATTCCTTAGTACAACGGATATTTTTCACAAAGTTTTAGAGAAGCTTTTTTGAGTTCAGCCAGTACTTCTTCGTTGTCAGAATTTTTAATGGCTTCTGCTATAATTCTTGCAACTTCTCTCATATCTTCTTCTACAAAACCTCTCGTAGTCATTGCTGCAGCCCCCAATCTTATACCGCTTGTGACAAAAGGACTCTGAGGGTCATTAGGAACTGTATTTTTGTTTGCAGTAATACCAACTCTTTCAAGAACATTAGCCATATCTTTACCGGTCTTACCTGTTTTTCTCAAGTCCAGAGTCATTAAGTGATTTTCTGTCATACCGCCCACAATGTCCATACCGGCATCTAGTAAACCTTGAGCCAGAGCAGCAGCATTTTTAACAATTTGTTTTGCATATTCTTTAAACTCCGGAGAAAGAGCTTCTTTTAGAGCGACAGCCTTCCCAGCAATAATATGCTCCAGAGGTCCGCCCTGAATGCCTGGAAATACGGCTTTATCGATAGCAGCAGCGTATTGTTCATCACACATAATAATTCCGCCTCTAGGGCCTCTAAGTGTTTTGTGTGTTGTTGTTGTAACTATTTGGGCGTAACCAGCAGGTGACGGATGAACGCCGCCTGCAACAAGACCTGCAATGTGTGCAATATCTGCTAAAAGTACAGCTCCGACTTCATCAGCAATTTCTCTGAATTTTTTGAAATCAATAATCTTAGAATAGTTGCTTGCGCCGCAAATTATTAATTTAGGTTTATGTTCGAACGCCATTTTGCGAACATTGTCATAATCAATATTGCCGTTTTCGTCAACGCCGTAGCTTTTTACGTTAAAATACATACCGGAAAAATTAACCGGTGACCCGTGGCTTAAGTGTCCGCCGTTAGATAAATCCATGCCGAGAACATTATCTCCGCATTTCAGAAGTGCTGCAAAAACAGCCATATTGGCCTGAGCACCGGAGTGGGGCTGAACATTTGCGTGATCCATGTGAAAGAGTTCGCAGGCTCTTTTTTGAGCAAGCTCTTCAATCTTATCAATAACTTCACAGCCGTTGTAGTAACGTTTGTGAGGTTTTCCTTCAGCATATTTGTTTGTCAGAACGCTTCCGCAAGCCTGCATTACGGCCGGAGAGGTAAAGTTTTCACTTGCTATAAGCTCTATGGTTGTTTGCTGTCTTTTGAGTTCTTCTTCAATATAATTTGCAACTTCAATATCAGCTGCTTTAACTTTGTCTAAATTCATATCCCCCTCCTTACAAGCTTATACTATGTTTTAAATTATAAGTGAAAATAAAACATAAGTAAATATTTGTAACTTTTAATTGTAGTTGTAACAATTTCTATTTTGTTTGGTTTTATAGTAAAAACAGGAGAACAAAAATGAAAATACAAGCAATAAAATCATATAATTATACACAAAATAGATTACGTAATAATTCCGGAACAAGCACTCCGGTATCAAATAATGAAAACGCGAAATCCCCTATATATATATATCCAGCCTCATATGCAAACATAAATTTTCGTGGGAACTCGATGTCAAAATTGTGGGCAGATTACGATTGGTTTATACGTCATGACAATACTCCTGCAATTTTCTCTTTTCTGAAAATAAAAGAAGCTCCAGAGGTTATGGAAAAGTTTTTGAATGCAATTTTGGAAACATCTGACAGGAGCAAAGAGTTATTTACCAGTATTGTTAATAATCCGCGAAATTCGCTGGAGATTGCTGAGAAATTAGCTCAGGTTTTACCGGCAAACTCTCCAAACCTGCTTCCGTTTCTTATAAACAGTCCATACAATAAAGGTTATGCAAAATTTATTGATGGCAAATTTAATGAGGCACATTCTCTTGAAGATTTACTAAAGATTAGACCGGATTGGCGGGGTGAAGTATTGATAAAAAAATATGAAGCTTTAAAGGGAAATAGAAATCTGGAAATTGGAAATATTCCAAAAGAGATTCCGTCATCTGATTTGACACAAATTGTTGATTATTTAAGCAAGCAGATGGAATATGGCGTAAAAAACAAGAAAAAAATAGAGAGTCTGACAATAGGTTATAGAAAATATGATTTTGCTTATTTTACCGAAGGAAAGTCTGATAAAAATGTTTTTGGATTATTTACTCCGGAGGGAAAGAAATATGTTTTAAAAATGAGTACTCCTGAGCGCAGAAGCCTGGATAATCCTTTTGCTCTAGGAACGCTTGCAAAGATAGATTCTTATCTTACATATAATAGAAGCAGAAATTCAGCACCGTTATGTTACTATAACCATGAAAAGAATTTTTCTATATACAAATATATAGAACATATTCAAACACCTGATTGTCAGCATGATTTAACTAAAGTTGCAAAGAATATGCCAGACTTTTATGCTTTAGGCTTAACCTATAATGATACCGTTGGTAATAAAAATTTCTTCCTTTTAAACAATGAATCAAACGCCGATTTAGTCAAAACAGTAGGTTTTCAGGAAGGGGTTAACAGAGGTGAATGGGTATCTGTAGATAATGACCACGTTACATATGCTAATAGGATGCAGCCGATGTTAACAAAGTATCATTCTTATTTGCCAAATGTAATGCAAATGTGTGTATAAAAAAGAGGGCTTTTAAGCCCTCTCAAAAACAATTTCGTCATCTTTGACATCGATTTTAATCTTGTCGCCTTCAATGAATTTCTGTGATAATAACAATTTTGAAAGCGGATTTTCAACCATCTGTCTTATTACTCTCTTAAGCGGTCTAGCTCCGTAAATAGGGTTAAAACCTCGTCTTGCCAGGAGTTCTTTTGCATCGTCTGTGATTTCAAATGTAATATTTCTGTCCGCAAGAAGATTTTTCAAATGAGCCATCTGAATATCTACTATGGCTGACAGCTGCTGCATTGTAAGAGCCTTAAAGAAGATGGTTTCATCAACCCTGTTTAGAAATTCCGGTTTGAAACGTTCTCTCATAACTGCCATAACTTTTTCTTTTGTTTCGTCAAAATTACCGCCTGCATTATTAAGAGAATCTTCAAGTATAATTTCACTTCCAATGTTGCTTGTCATAATTATAACAGTGTTTTTGAAGTCAACAGTTCTGCCCTTTGAGTCAGTCAAACGTCCGTCATCAAATATTTGAAGCATTAGATTGAAAACGTCAGGATGAGCCTTTTCGATTTCATCAAAAAGTACTACGGAATATGGCTTACGTCTAACTGCTTCTGTAAGCTGGCCGCCTTCTTCGTAACCTACATATCCCGGAGGAGCACCGACAAGCCTTGCTACGTTATGTTTTTCCATGTATTCGGACATATCAATTCTTATTATTGCATCTTCGTCATTAAACAAGAATTCAGCAAGAGTTTTGGCAAGTTCGGTTTTACCAACACCTGTTGGCCCTAGGAAAATAAATGTACCGATAGGGCGTTTTGGGTCTTTTAAACCTGAACGTGCACGTCTGATTGCGTCAGAAACTGTTTCAACAGCTTCATCCTGACCAATTAAACGTTTGTGAAGTACATCTTCCATTCTAAGAAGCTTTTGCATTTCACTTTCGACAAGTCTGTTAACAGGAATACCTGTCCATTTGCTTACGATTTGGGCAATATCATCCCCGTCAATTTCTTCTTTAAGAAGCTGGTTTTCTCCCTTTTCTTTACCTTGAATGGATTGAAGCTTCTTTTCTAATTCCATCAGCTTGCCGTACTTAAGTTCTGCAGCTGTCTGCAAATCAGTATTACGTTCAGCTTCTGCAATTTTTGTTTTAACCTGATCGATTTCTTCTTTAATACCGGCTTCGCCTGTAATAGTATTTTTTTCAATTTCCCACTGGGCTTTGAGCTTTGAAATTTTACTTTCCAAATCATCAATCTCAGAAGTTAGTTTATCAATTTTTGCAATACATTCAGGGGAAGTTTCTTTTTTTAATGCTTCTCGTTCTATTTCAAGCTGAATTTTCTGCCTCAGCATAACATCAATTTCTTCCGGCATGGAGTCAATTTCTATTCGAAGAGCAGACGCAGCTTCGTCAATAAGGTCAATAGCTTTGTCCGGTAAAAACCTATCTGTAATATATCTGTCAGATAATTGGGCAGCTGCAATCAGAGCGCTGTCTAAAATTCTTACTCCGTGGTGAACTTCGTACTTTTCTTTCAAACCTCTCAAGATTGAAATTGTATCTTCAACCGAAGGTTCATCAACCAGTACAGGCTGGAAACGACGTTCCAGAGCCGGGTCTTTTTCAATATACTTGCGGTATTCATTAATAGTAGTTGCACCGATTGTACGTAATTCACCTCTTGCAAGCATTGGTTTCAAAAGATTTCCTGCGTCCATTGAACCTTCTGTTGCGCCGGCCCCTACGACTGTATGCAATTCATCAATAAACATTACAATCTCGCCGTTTGATTCCTGTACCTCTTTGAGTACGGCTTTCAATCGTTCTTCAAATTCTCCTCTGAACTTTGCACCTGCAACCAGCGCGCCTAAATCCAGAGATATAAGCTTAACTTCCTTCAAACTTTCAGGAACGTCGCCCCTAATTATTCTTTGGGCTAAACCTTCTACAATAGCAGTCTTACCAACTCCCGGTTCACCAATTAGGACAGGGTTATTTTTTGTTCTTCTGTTTAAGACCTGTATAATACGTCTGACTTCTTCGTCACGTCCTATTACAGGATCTAATTTACCCTTACGGGCTCTTTCTGTAAGGTCAGTTGAATATTTTTCAAGAGCCTTCATATTTTCTTCTGCGTTTTTATTATCCACTTTTTTATTACCTCTAATCTTTCTCATTGCGTTTAAGACAGTATTTGTGTCAACGCCGTGGCGTTTTAGCAGATCCTTGATAAAAGAATTATCAAGTTTTGTCATCGCAATTAAAATACATTCAATTCCGATAAAATCATCCTTTAAGCTTTCAGCTTCCTGTGTAGCTATTTCAAGCAAGGTATTTGTATCACGCGATAAAAATACCTGCCCTCCGGCGCTTACTCCGGAAATAGTAGGGTATTCCTTAATCCTTGCAACGATTGCGTTAATAAAGTTTTGATTTAAGAGCTTTAACTCTTCTAAGTAATCCTTTGAAATTCCTTTGTCTTCAATCATTGCCATAACAATATGTTCAGGCTGAACCTCGGAATTTTTATAAAAATCCTTTTTCGCGTTTGCAGCAAATATAATTTCCTGCGAATAGTTTGTAAATTTTTCAAAATTAAGCATATAAATAATTACTCCGTTTAATTATATTTTAATGCTATTTTTGAAAAATCAAGATTTTTTAATTATTAATTAACAATTATGGATAGTCATTCATCGAAAAATTTAAAATCTTCTCCAAGCTTTTCTTCCAGCGTCTTTGCAAAATCTGAAAATTTTATTTCGAGAGCTTCACACAATTTCCAGGCAGTTAGTAATTGAATTCCATATATACCCCGTTCAATTTTGCTAAGATTGCCGCGGTCAAACTCATACTCGTGAGCAAATGTATTAAGCGACTTGCCGGTATTTTTCTCTCTTTCTTGCCGCACAATTTCTCCAACAGTGAGTTTAAATTTTAAATTTTTAGCTTGAAAATCTTGCATAAAGCTATCTTATTGTGTATACTTAAAGTAAGTGTTGTGTAAAAACCAACAACAAAAGGAGATTAAATAAAATGTATTAATTTTTAGTAAATAAATCAATAATGGTACACCCCAGTGCGCCTGCAATATCTAAGATAATAGTAATACTTGGAATTTTTTCTGCTCTTTCAATACAGCCAATATAATTCCGAGCACTAGATACTCTGAAAGCAAGCTCCTCTTGGGAAATTTTCATATTTTGCCGTCTAGCTCTTATATTTTCCCCTAAGAGTTTATATGTTTCAAAGTGTCTGCTTTTATCTTTATCCATACCACCTATTTTGGTGTGTTTTTTTAAATTGTTCTACTACCTATATAGGAACTATTTAGATAATTTTAGAAGGAGAATTATGAGAAAACTGTTAATTATATAAGTTTATTATTTGTTTTTACAATGCCAATTTGGGCTGAGTCGAAGATTCCAATCAAAATTGTTAGTATAACAGACGGTGATACTATTAAGGCAAAAATAGATAAGAATGAGTTTAGTGTCAGATTAGTTGATATTGATTGCTATGGAACAAGTAAAATACATAGAGCATATAGACAAGCTTATGATAATTGTATAAAAATAGATGAAGTAGTAAATTTAGGAAATAAGTCAAAACAATATTTGTTGGATTTGTATATAAAAAATAACAGTAAAAAAGTTTATTTAGAGTTTAAGGGTGTTGATATGTATGGACGAGTATTAGGAGTTTTGTATTTTGATACAATGAATGTAAATGAGGAGATGAAAAAACATGGAGGCTGCATGGTTTATGAATTTAAACAATAATGTTATAATACTTTTATGAAAATATGTTTTGTGCCAATAGATAACCGCCCTGTTTGCTATAATTTAGCAAAAGACATTGCGGCGATTGATGAGAATATAGAGCTTTTTATTCCTCCGCGAGAATTTCTTGGTGATTTAACCAGAAATGCAGGAGTAAATGAGATTATAGAGTGGATTGAGAACATACCGGAATGCGATGCTATGGTTATTTCTCTTGATACAATTGCTTATGGCGGGTTGATTCCTTCAAGGCGTTCTACAGATAGTTTAGAAGATATAAAATCCCGTCTAAAGCGTCTTAAACCTTTGCTTAAAAACAAAAAAGTCTACGCTTTTTCAAGTATTATGCGCATTTCAAATAACAATTACAATGAAGAGGAAAAAGAATACTGGAAAGACTGGGGTAAAAAAATTTTTGAATATTCATACTCAGGCGTAAACGACGGTATTCCACAGGCAATCTTAGACGATTATCTTGCAACCAGAAAACGCAACTTCGAGATAAATAAAACCTATTTGAACTGGGGTTTAAATACTTTAATCTTTTCAAAAGACGACTGTGCTCCTAAGGGGTTTAATGTTGATGAAGCACGCGAACTTGAACGTCTTGGCGCCAAAACTAAAACAGGTGCTGACGAAATTCCCCTTACACTGCTTGCCCGTGATATAGAAAAAGAAATAAAAGTCTTTGTTGAATTTACGGAACCTGACTATAAAGATTGCATTTCAAACTACGAGGACGTTTCTATAGAAAAATCTGTTCAAGGTCAGCTTGAACTCAGCGGATTTACACAGGTTCAGACACGTGAAGAAGCAGATGTAATTCTTATTGTGAATAATTTTATAGAGAAACAGGGCGAACATGTTATGGGCTGGACTACGCAGCCGTTCAGAAAAACATTTACCCCGCCTGATAAACCGTATGCAATAGCTGATGTAAGGTATGCAAATGGAGCAGATAATGACTTTGTAGAACAGCTTTTGCCGCAGATTGATTTAAAGAATTTTTACGGCTATGCCGGATGGAATACTTCCGCAAATACAATAGGAAGCCTGTTAGCGGGAGTAAAAGTCCGGTGGAATGCAGGGAAATACAATGAAGCCGATTTCAAGCGACTGCAAATAATAAGATTTTTGGATGACTGGGCTTATCAGGCTAATGTTCGGGGAATGATTGAGAATCCTTGTGACATACAAGACTTGATGAAACCTTATGAAATAAAGCTTGCAGAAATTTTTGGACAAATTCCACCGATTGAATATCTTTACCCTTGGAGCCGCAAGTTTGAGGTTGAAATATCTATTTAACAGGCAGAGATTTTTCAATCTTAAATTCAGCTATCTCTTTTTTGATTGTTTTATTAAAATTTTGTATGATTAATTCACGCTGTTTGTGTGTTATTAAATCATTTGCAACAGTTTTATAGCACTTATATGAAGGAAAAATTGTTGCCAGAGTGCCTATACATCCTATAGACCAGCCGGCAATTTGTCCTCTTTTACTTTTGATTAACTCTCCAGCCCTTGCTCCGAACATAAAAGATATGCTTGAGAATATTCCTGCAAATAAGGCCGCAATTATGGCAGCAGCAGTTCTATTAAGCCTTGTAGCTTTCTCGGCGTTTTTGTATTCAGGTGCAGCCTGTGAAATTTTTACTGCCGGTAAAAACGGAGTTCTCACTGTTTTAAGCTGGTTTTCCTTAATTTTAAAATAATCCTCGCTTGAAATTTTTTTTGATTTATATTGGTCATTAATAATTTTTAAAAAGCTTGGAATCTCCTGTTCGTCAATTACTCCATTTTTATTTCCGATTGCTGAAAAATCAATCTTCTCAGCTTCTGATTTTAATTGATTTGGATAATCTGAATAAGGAATTCTCTTTATTCGTTCTGGCAGCTTTTCAGGCAATAATTCCCTATCACATTGCTGACTGCTTGAAAAATTGTCCTTGCTGTATCTGGGATCTGGGATGAGAAGGCACTATACGCGGAGTGTGGATTATCTGAGCAGTTTCTGATAGATTATTTTGAGTTGTAGTATTACTGCAAGTGTTTATAACAGACGAACCTGCAATTGCAGCTAATGCTGTTCCCATCACTATATTTTTTATTGAATTTATTTGCATAGTAAAACTAAAAATGGTAAAAAATTTTTTTGCTATCTTATTTATGTTACAATTTATCTATGATAAAACCAGAACTTTTAATGCCTGCAGGCAATATTGAAAAACTTAAATATGCAATAAAATACGGTGCAGATGCTGTATATCTCGGGGTTGTTGATTTTAGCCTCAGAGCAATGCGTAAAGGCGAACTTATTACACTTGAAAACCTCAAGTATGCAATTGATACCGCCCGCGAACTCGGCGCAAAAGCATATTTAACACTGAATATTTTCGGGTTTAATAATGATATTAAAGCACTTGAGGGCTGTATGGACAGGATTGTTGACTCAAATCCTGATGCTCTTATTATTAGCGACCCGGGAATTATGCGTCTTGCTAAAAAATATATGCCCGATACAGATATCCACGTAAGCACTCAGGCTAATATATTGAATTACGAAGCTGTGCGTTTCTGGCAGGATATGGGAGCTACAAGAGCAATTCTGGCACGCGAACTCCCGATTAAAGACGTTGCAGAAATTAAAAGTAAAGTTCCTGACATGGAGCTGGAATGTTTTATTCACGGAGCTCAATGTGTTTCTTTTTCTGGAAGGTGTCTTCTGAGTGATTATATGACAGACGGAGAAAGAAAAGCAAACTCCGGAAACTGTTCACAACCTTGCAGATGGAGTTATAAACTCGTTGAAGAAACACGTCCGGGGCAATATCAGGAGATTGTTCAGGATGATAAAGGCACGCATATTTTAAGCACTAAAGATTTATGCCTTGTAAAACATCTTAAAGAAATGATTGAAGCTGGTATTGATTCATTTAAAGTTGAAGGCAGAACAAAAAGTCTTTATTATGTTTCCGCAGTGGCAAAAGCTTACAGAGAAGCAATTGATACAGTTATGAAAACTCCTGATGCGGATATGACACCATATTATGAGGAACTTCTAAAAGTTGGAAACAGAGGCTATACAACAGGTTTCTATCTTGGAGAAGGTTATCCGAAAGACGGTTACAGCTATGATATTTCAAAAGGACTTGCTGGAGCTGATTTCTTATGCGAAATAGCAGGACGGGAAGATGACTGGTATAGAATTAAGATAAAAAATAAATTCTTTAAAAATGAAGATATTGAAATAATTACGCCTTCTGAAAAATTCATTACTCAGGTTACAGAGATTAAGACAATGAAAGGAGAGGAGCTTGAACTGGCTAACACAAACGACGACTTGTGGGTGAAATTCGCAAAAGCACCTCTTGATTATGAATACGCTATGGCAAGAACAGTAGGTATTAAAGGTAATGTTAATGAAGTTCAGAAATGCTCTTGTGGAGATTAAGAAATGTTTTTAAAACCGGATTATAATTTGAAAAATATTTATGAAATCGATTTTGCAAAACTTAAGGAACAGGGTATTAAATGCCTTATGTTTGATTTAGACAGCACGGTTATGGTATCAAAATCATCAAGTTTTTTGCCTGAAACCGTTGAGTGGTTTAATACTTTTATAAAAGATTTTGAAGTAGCAATTATTTCTAATAATAAGAATGATAAATATATTGAAGAAGCATCCAAAATAGCACCTTGCAGAGTAATAGGACGGGCTGATAAACCTAATCCTAAGGTAATGCGTTCATATCTGGAATCTGTTGGTGTAGAGCCCTGCTGTGCAGTAATGGTGGGTGACAGACCGCTTACAGATATACTTGCAGGAAAACTGCTTGGCTGCAAAACTATTCTAGTAGGTTCAATTAATCCAAAAGAAAACCTTCCGACGAAGTTTGTGCGTGCTCTGGAACGTTCAACAATTAGAGGATAAAGGAGTGTGTGTATGAAAATAACAGCTGTAAATGCAAAGCAGCCATCAAAACCTCAATTCAAAGCTGTAAATCAGAAATACTTTGAATGGGCTAAGAAAGACTATAGTTTAGAGAAAAATGTATCATCAAACTGGATTGATAGACTAGATTTTGATGTGCTTTTATTTAAAGAAATTTCTCCTCAAGATGGTATAGACACAGTTAATGCCGTGAAAAAATACATGAAAAAAACTGACGATGCGCTGGAAGATTTGTTAAATAGTTTCAGAAAAGCTAATCGATAGTTTTATTAACGATAGCACCAGTAATTGCTCCTAGCCCTATACCAAGAAGCGACCCTGTTGGCCCTAGATGTTTTGCGCCAATTGCGCCTAGTATACCTGTTGCTCCTAGGGTTGTTGCAAGAGTAACTGCAGATTTTCCCGCTTCTTCAAAAAAGTTTTTACCATTTTTTACTTCGTGTGCTACATGTGCTGCTTCAATACCTCCCATTGCAGCTACCCCGAGAACAGGCGTTCTTGTCATCGCACGAGCTAATATGTCCTTAAATGGATTGTTTGTTTTGAAAATATTTGCATAAACTTTCTTTTTTAATTTGTGGGTTGAGTCGATTTGTTCAATATCAGTCAACATATCACCTTTTTTGATATCTAGTTTTTTCTGTATCCATTCACCAAATTTTGTATCCCACAAAGTTTTATCCTGTTTTATTAACCAAGCCGCAGCTTTAGGATTAGGGCATTCTTTAGACGAAGGATTTAGATAATCATTGAGAATAGTTCCTCTAAAGAATGAGAAAGGGTGTTGTGCAATTTTGTTATCATATCCGGAATGGAAAGTAACAGGTTTAGGAAATTTGTTTTTAATTTGTTTATAAGCGCTGAAAACATCTCTTAAATCTTCCGGTCCGTTGAGCACCGCAAGTGAAATCATTCCCATAGCAGGCGTATAATCTTTCTTCTCCATCTTATCCGGAATACTGTAAATCCTTCCATACATCGGTAGTCCTTCAAAAATTACGTTAGACGAACTTTCACCTGAAATAGAATTTTTTAAGCTTTTATAATCACTGTAAATCTCGGGAAATTTTTCATCACCGTATTGCATCATAACAGGGTTTATTGCCATAATAAAACCTTAATCATTTACTACACTATACTTATATAAAAACAATTTATTTACCAAAATTGTCATATATTAACGAAAATTTACAAATCTAGTAATAATTAGTGTCATTCGTGCTATAATATTTCAATAGGAGTTTATATGCAAATAACAAGAATTAGTTTGAACCAGCCATCAACACCTCAATTTAAAGCTGTAAATCAGAAATACTTTGAATGGGCTAAGAAGGATTTTAGTATTGGTGGTAGTGTTTCGACAGAATGGATGCACAGGTTACGTTTTGACGTCTTTTTATTTAAAGAGATATCAAAAAAAGATGCCATAGATACAGTCAATGCAGTAAAGAAACATATGAATAAAACCACTGAATGTCTTGAAGACATGTTAAAACTGTTTAAAAATCCCAATTAATTATCGAATGTTTTAATAATGTCTAAAGCTTGTTTCTGTTTTGCTGGTGATAGTTTTGATACTATTGCTGAAATCTGGTCTGTGTAATAGTCACTATGCTCAGGCTTGAATGCAAAAAGCTGCACCTCCTCAATATCTAATGCCTTGCATAACCTTACCAGGGTCGGATACTCGATAAATGATTTACCATTTTCCCAGAAAGCTATAGTTTTGGTTGATACATCCACAAGTTCCCCAAGCTTTTCCTGACTATAACCGCAAAGTTCTCTATAGCCTTTTATCTTTTTACCAAATTCATTCAGAAAATAACTCATTTTATTAGGATAGAATATTATGTTGGTGGTATCTATAACTAATGGGGTAAAAATATATTACATTCAAGGTAATAACACTAGTTTTTTAGTATTAGTTTTTCAAAATTAAAATCAGCTATGTTTCTTAGAGAAAGTGAGATATAGATGTATTTATGACTTAAAATATGGGGTGAGTTTTTTATATAATTTCCAATACCTTGGCGAACTTAACGGCCTGAGTTATATTTTGGGCTTGAAGCTTATAGCAAATAGAAGCTTTAATCACCCTTGTGTGGTATATTCCGCTTAGTGATAATATTTCTATTATATTTTTTATATTGGTACCGGATGATGCCAGTTTAAGGAATTTTATTTCCTCTGCTGTCAACGGTTCAAGTAAAACAGCCTGCCGGTCTGCTTCGTGTGACAGAAATCGTTTTCTAAATTTTGGTTTAATATTCCGGCTGTCTATTAGTTTTAGATTTAAGGCTTTCAATATTAATTCATTTCTGTTTGATACTTGTAGTTTTGCGTAAAGAGTTTTAATGCGTGTTTTTGCTGTATTGTAACTTACGCCAAGCATTTGCGCCGCTTCTTTATATGTAATGCCGGAAGCAAGAATATATAGTAAAAGTTCTTGGCTTTTTATAAGTTTAATTTTATTAGAATTGTCATTATACAAGGGTTTCATATTGTTATTTTGTGAGTCCAATTGGTAGCTGTACTACAAATAGTAGCACAAAGATAATAGTTATATGAAAACTCGGGTTCGTGTGAAAACTAAATTGTTAAAAAATTTAGGCTGTAATATTCAGAAGTTAAGAACTTCAAAGAATATTACTCAGGAAGAACTCGCGGAGTTAATTAGTTCTGACAGGTCTTATATAGGTGCTATAGAACAAGGACGCAAGAGTCCTTCTATTTATTGTCTCTATTCAATTGCTGTCGCATTAAAAGTTAAGCTTTCTCAAATCGTTGATTTTGATATCTAAAATTATTCAAATACTCGCCCAGTTTTTGAAGTGCAAGAGTTAAATTTTCTGCACAGAAGCCTGCTCTTACGTAACCTTCCATTTCTAGCGTTTCACCGGGTAAAAGTGCTACACCTGTTGTTTTTTGCACATCTCTGCAAAATTCTCTTGAGGGAACATTAACATTATATTTCAAAAGAACTGTTGTTCCGCCTTTTGGAAGAATGCATCTAACTTTCGGAGTTGTATCCAGCCAGTTTTTCAAAATACTTAGTCCGTTTTGCATAATTTTGAAATTTCTCTCAGCGATACAATCCTTTTGTTCAAGTGCTATGGCTGCGAAATAATCATCCAGAGCACTAATGCTTATCGTATTGTATTGTCTTTGATGGTTAATTTCGTTAATCAAATCTTCTCGTGTAGAAGTAATCCAGCCGACTCTAAGCCCCGGAAGCGAGTATGTTTTTGACATACTGCCTACGGAAATCCCTTTATCATAAATATCTGCAATTGACCTCGAATAAGGCTTTCCAATCAGGTTTAACCCTCTGTATACTTCGTCGGATAAAATCCAGACATTTTTTCTCTCTGCGATTTCCGTAATCTTTTCAAGCATCCAGTCGGGAATAACTGAACCTGTTGGATTGTTCGGATTATTCAGGCAGAGCAGTTTTGTTTTTGGGGTAATAATTTCGTCCAGTTCTTCTAAATCAGGAAGCCAGTTGTTTTCTTCTTTTAAAAAGTATAATTTTACATTACAGCCGAGTGATTCCGGAATTGAGTAGTGCTGCTGGTAAGTTGGGACTATTGATACGACTTCATCTCCTTTTTCAAGCAGTGAGAGAAAGACAAGCTGGTTTGCTCCTATAGCTCCGTGTGTAACTGTAATATTTTGTTTTGTTTCATAAAGTGTTTGTATAGCTGTTTTCAGCCTCTCAGAACCTGTAATATCGCCGTAGCCGAGCTTTATATCAAAAATTTCCTGTGAAAAATTAAGCTCATTTATGCAAAGCGGTGAAATACATGTTGTTGTAAGGTCATACTTTGCTGAGGCTTCGTATTTATTCATCCATTCTTCTATCTTAAAAGCAGCAATTTTCATATCTATATATTATCATAAATTGGTTGAAATTCCGGCTGTTTTTTGTTAGGATTTATTCATCAAAAGAGGGAGTTATATGAAAAAATTATTTTTATCAGTATTAACAGCATTGTTGTTATTTTCACCTGCGTTTGCAGCAAACATAGAGGTCTTGCCTACAATGCAGAGCAAGACAAATGTTCAGGACAGAGTCTGGGTTGGAACATTCCAGATTGTTTGGAATGATTTTATGGACAAAATTGCGTTCAATAAGATTAAGTTTCCGACAGGCACACCTGTTATTGTAAATGAACTCAACAAACAGGATTTTACTGTTGATGAGCTTTCTGAAAAATGTTATTACAAATATGCAGGTATTATTAAAAAGAATACTAAAAAACTTATTACGAAGGCAATCAAGAAGAAATTCAATGAAACGAGTGATATTCTTGACCAGCTTGATTTAACTCCGGGGAAAGACAGATTTCTTGTGTATGCTATGCTCAAGAAAGATTTTCAATTCGCAGCACCGTTTGATAAGCTCGGCAAGTCTAAATTCAGAGATAAGGAAGCTGAGTATTTCGGGATTAAATCAAGTTCACCTAAGGAACTTGACGATACTGTAGAGGTATTATTCTATAATAATCCTTCTGATTTTGCTGTAAAGCTTGATACTGCTGGAAATGACGAAGTTTATTTGTACAAGACTGCTAATACAAAAACTTTTAATTACCTTTATGATGATATGTTAAAGAAACAGGAGCAGTTCAGCGGAAGTACAAAATTTAGTGAGGAAGACGAGCTGAAAGTACCTAACCTTAAATTCTTTGAAGAAAAGACATTTGAAGAAATCGGCGGAAACAGGGTTAAGGGTACTAATATAATCATAGACAAGGCTATGGAAACTGTTAAGTTTGAAATGGATAATACAGGTGTCAAGCTCAAGAGCGAGGCTGCAATTATCGCGAAGATGACTGCTTTACTTCCTGCTGAGGAGTCAAGACATTTCTATTTTGACGACACGTTCGTAGTATTTCTAAAAGAGAAAGGTAAAGAAAAACCTTACTTTGCTCTGAGGGTTTATGATATCTCGAAATTTCAGGGCTAGAGTTGTTTAATTTCTTATGGGGCGCATTCTCGCAGAGAATGCGCTTTTCTGATGATAAAATGTAATTTTTTATTACAGGATTTTCTTTTTGCATGTTTCTATATTAAAATATTATTATTGTGAAGACCTTGGTCTTTTATTCTAGAAAAAGTTTAATAAATAGTTGGGAAAAATTTGAATGAGAAGAAGAAGGAAGTATGATTTTTATCTGGTTGTTTTCTTGACCATACTTACTGTGGGATATTTTACGTACAACCATATGTCTGCTGAATCCAGAGGGGTAGAGAATTATTCAGAGGCTCTTGAAGCGTATAAGGCAAGTGATTATGAAAAAGCTTATGAAGAATTTGCAAAAGTTCCGTCCGGTTCTACGCTTAAGCCGTCTGCTCTATTCAGGCAGGCCAGATGTGCTACGAATATGGATAAGAAAGAGCTGGCTATAAAAAAATATAACCGTATTGTGCATTCTAGCGTAAAGTCTTCTATTGCACCAATAAGTGAATATAATATGGCAAATTTGATGTTTGAAATTCAGGATAAGGGTGCGAAAAAACATTTTAAAAAGATAATAAAAAAATACCCGACGAGCGATTATGCTGTTGCGTCAAATTATTACCTCGGGCTTATTGAGGTTTCAAATCCGCCTAAGAGTGAGAGGGGTTTAAAGAAATCTAAGAACAGGGCGTTTATTTATTTCAAAAATTATCTTGAAGAAGCGCCTGACGGAAGGTTTGCATTAAAAACAATTGATGAGATCAAAAAGCTTGGGGTTCAGCTTACAAACTATGATAATCTTTTGATTGCAAAATCTTATTATGCAAACGGCGAGTATACAAAGGCAAAGGATTACTTGAACAAGACTACGCTTGCTGAAAGCTGGTCTGACTTTGCAAAAAATGAGTATAAGCTTGGGAATAAAGAAAAAGCGAATTACTATGCAGAACTCGGGTTGAAAAAGCACGCCTCTAATACGCCTAATGCTGATGTTTATGAGGTTATTGACAATTATATTGCTTCTTTTCCTCTGCGCAGGGATGGGATTATTAAACTTAACTCGCTGGGGTTGAATTCTACCGGCGCAGATTATGCAGCGTATCTAAATTGTAATGAGGTTGTCGCATCTAACCTTAAGGAAGCCTGTTATAGAACTTTGTATGAAAAATATCCGAGTGGTCAGTTTTCCGCTGATTCTCTGTTTAATATTTTTATGGCAAAGTATCTTCAGAAGAAATATTATGATGCACAGAGGCTCGGGTTTCTTCATTTGAAAAAATTTCCAGATGTTAATTCAAGTCCGGCTGTGACATATTATATGGGAAAAATTGCGTTTAAGCTTAAGCATTATGAAAGCTCAAATAATTATTATAAGCAGGTTATAGCTAAGTATCCGGATTCTTATTATGCTTTCAGGGCAAATTATAATTTGTATAAGGATGACGGTCTGTTTCCGTTTTTAGAGTTGAACGAAAAGCCGGTTGTCTTCCCTTACAAAAAGTCGCTTGATAATAACCTTGTTGTAAAACTGGCTTATCTTAAGGATTATGATTTAGTAGAAGAACTATGTAAAAAGGATAAGTTTATTCAGAGCTGGATTGCCTACGAAAAAGAAAATTATACAATTTCAGCGGTTCTGGCGCGCAAGGGAATGGAAGAACTTGCTGTAAAACCTTCGTTTGAAGATTTGAGATGGCGTCTGGTTTATCCTATGCACTACTATGATATTGTTGATAAGGTCAAGGGCGGCAATAATCCGATTATTCTTGAAGCTATTATTAAAGAGGAAAGTCATTTTAATCCGTTTGCAAAGAGTTCAGTCGGTGCGGCCGGTTTAATGCAGTTAATGCCTGCTACATATAATGAAGTCGTCAAAAAACATAATCTGCCGTCCGATTTGAATGCTGAAACTGCTAATATTACAGCAGGAAGCTATTATTACAGCGGGTTAAAAAAGGTACTCGGTAATAAAGACTTGTACGCAATTGCTGCTTACAACGGCGGAATCGGCTCTGTAACCAACTGGTTCTCAAAGCTTATTTACAGTGATATAGATGAATTTGTCGAGCAGATTCCTTATCCGGAAACAAAGAATTACGTTAAGAAAGTTCTTAGAACATACTGGGTATACGGAAATGTATATTAGGGGTAAATGTTTTTTAGCAATTTTATCAACGGGGATTTTTTTGTCAGTTTCAGCTGCTGGTAATCCTTATGAGATGATGCTTACAAATAATAAAGATATCGAAAACCGGCTGATTTTTTTCGATAAGTTATACGGTTGTGTGCCGTATAAATATCATCAGGAAGGTGTTGGAATTTACCTGATTAACGGAAAAATTAACGGTGCGTGTTCCTTAAAATGGGTTATGGCTGATTGTAATTTCCCTGAAGGCGTGTACCAGAAGTTTGCAGAGGTTCAGAAACACAGGACTATTGAAAGAGTTAACAGGCTGCATGATGGCTACAGGCAGGAATTGAAGGATAAAAACTACAGGTATCTTTTGTCAACCGGTAATAAATACTGTAAAATTATTTTTTAGTTTTAAAAGTGAGGAAAACAATGAAAAAGATTTTATTTATTTTTGCGTTATTAATCTTAAATATAGCCGTCTGCAATGCAGAAGATACTGTTATTACATTAAAAATGTACAGCTGTAAGTCACGTACGCCGGATCCGATATGGTTTAACTATTATCCTGAACGGAGTGCAGAGCAAACCTGTATGCCGCTTGGCCCGGCTTCCTCAAGCGATGAGTATTATAAAACAACGCCAGATTTCACGAGCTGCGTTAAGGATTATATTGAAGGTGTAAATATATATAAGTCAGGTATGGCTGATTGCGAAGAATTTATCCGTAAAGAACATATATTAAGAAATGGGGCTTGTGTAGTTGATATAGAGAAATCAAGTATGCGTGTGAGAAATTTTATGTGCGGCGGCGCAAGTGATGAAGAAGCTGACAGGATAAGAAAACTGTACTCTAAGTAATGGAAATCAAGGCTTTAAAAATCACCTATTTGAATGTTATGTGTAATGGCAAAATCGTGTACAATATTGGTGCAATTTAGTTATTTAAAGGTTAATGTATGAAAAAGCTATTCTTAATGACTTTAGTTTCTATTGTATCAGTTTTCTGTACAGGTTGTGTGAAATTCTCATATGATATTCAAATTGATGACAAAGATAAGGTAACAATTTCCGAGTTGAAACAGGTTAAATTTCCACCATTGAGTTCGGAAACTTTTCAAAGAGATTTGAAAAAAGATTTAGGACCTATAGTTAGCAAATATATAGATGCCGGTTATGAAGTTGATTTGACTTTTGCTGATAAGGATGGTAATTCAGGCTTTGTTATAAAAAGAAAAGGGCTTTCATTCCTTGATGCTTCTGAAAATATGCCAAAAGGATTTAAGAATAATGACAAAAATTCTTTTGTCGTTAAAAGAGGTCTGTTAAAAAGGTTCTATAAGCTTCATCTCGTATATACTCTTGAAGATGCCGTAAATGAGGCTGCTACAGAAGCTCAAAACTTAAAACTGGCCAGTAGAGCTTTTATAAAATATAAAGATGTCTTAAATAAGATTGCTATGTCAACAACTAAAACAATCGATCCGGTTAGCGGTAATGTTTTGGTAACTACTAAATATGCTGGAGGAAATGTTGTTCTAAGTCAGTATGATTCGCTTGCTGCCAGCGGTGGATTTCAAGAACAGGCTTCGCCTCAGGCAGAATTAACTATAAAAATTCCTGTAAAAGCGACAAAACATAATGCTTCTAAAGTAATTAGCGATACCGAATATAAGTGGATTTTGTTAGATGAAAGTCAGCCGGTAGAAATTATTATTGAATATGAAAAATATGATTTCTCTACTATAGCAATGATATTTTCAATATTAGTAATAGGAATAGGCGCCGTATTGTTAGCACAAAAACTTCGTGCTGAAGATCCGGTACAAGGTTTATAATAAGAATAGGAGGACACGAATGTCAATAACATTAATAGCATTGGTTGCTGCAGCAGTAGTAATATTTTGGGCGTATGGTATATACGTATCTTTGATTAAGACAAGAAACAAAACACAGGAAGCTTTTTCTGCAATAGATGTACAGCTTAAAAAAAGATATGATTTAATACCTAATATCCTGACAATCGCACAAAAGTATATGGATCACGAACGCGGTCTAATGGAAGAAGTTACCAAATTGAGAACTCAGGTTATGGGTATTCCCAGCAGTTTTGAAAATATAGACAGAAAAATTGCTCTTGATGCTCAAATTGCTCAAAAAATGGGACAAATTATGGTTGCAGTAGAAAACTATCCGCAGGTTAAGGCTGACCAGACAATGATTACTGCAATGCAGACATATAACGAAGTTGAAGAACATATTGCAGCTGCAAGACGTTTCTATAACTCTGCTGCAAACGAGTTAAAAAATGCAGTAGAAATTTTTCCATCTTCATTCTTTGCAAGAATGCTTAATATTAAAGCTGTTGATTTCTTCAAAGCAGAAGAAAAAGAAAGACAAGCAGTTAATGCTGCAGACTTTTTGAAATAATTTCACAATAAATCCCCGTATTTTACTGCGGGGATTTTTATTAGCTTAAGGAGTATTTATGGATAGTAAAAAAATTAATGAACAGTTTGAACTGCTTTATAAATTTTGATTTTATTCATCACTTCAAATTAGAACAAAAGATAGGGTTATAATTATGACAGAAGAAAAAACATATTCACAGATGCGCAAAAAATTTCAGGAGGTCTTTTTCAAGAAAATATCTCCGGGGTTGTCTGTGTATGAAGCAGAGCGCCTGCGTCAATTCGGGTATACTCGCGCAGTTAAGATAGCAGCACTTATCATTATTCTGGTGCTTGTTTTTCTGACGAAACAAATAGACATTGGCTTAATACTCTTTATATGCTTTGTTGCCGGTGCAGTATGTTTCGGGCTGAAGAAAAAATTTGAAAATGAAATTAAACAAAAAATTATGCCCTATGTCTGCAAGTGTCTGGGAAATTTGAGCTGGAAAAGTGCACAGTGTTCTTTTGAGCAGTTATTATGCAAGTCCGGTATAATTGACCGTTATAATTGCGTCAGCTATGATGATAGTTTTACAGGAAATTATAAAGATATAAATTATGAAATTTGTGAATCGTGGTTTACTAATGAAACAGGCAGCGGAAGACACAGGCGCATAGAAACAATATTCCGCGGTGTTATGGTAAAACTGGATATGAATAAGAGCTTTACGGGGAATACGGTTATACGTCCGGATACCTCATTGCATCGTTCTCCTTCGCAGAACCTTAAACACACAACTTTAGAAGATGTAGTGTTTGAGAAAAAGTTTGATGTTTTTACGGATGACGAAGTAGAAGCAAGATACTTGATAACTCCTTCTTTTATGGAGCGCTTAAATAATATGAAAACTGCATTTGAAGCATATGCAATTTCCTGTGCATTCTATGATAAATATTTGCTTGTAGGATTGTCAACAAGGAAAGACTTGTTTTCAATTGGAGATTTAAATAAGCCGGTAAATGACGGCAAGCAGTTTTTTACAATGTTTGAAGAAATTTTATCAATAATCAAGCTGATAGACCACTTCAAGCTGGATCAGAAGATTGGTTTGTGAGGTTTGATAAAAGTATTATTTTTGTGTAAAATACTTTTATGAAAAACGGATTATTTATAACATTTGAAGGGGCTGACGGCTGTGGTAAGACTACCCAGATTGAGCTTCTGGATAAATATTTAAAAGATAAAGGACTGGAAACCCTTATAACGCGTGAACCCGGTGCAAAAGGTCTGGGGGTTAAATTGAGAGAAATTCTTTTGAATTATGAGGGGGAAGTCTCTCCTAAAGCCGAATCTTTTCTGTTTCTTGCAGACAGAGCGCAGCATGTTGATTGTTTAATTAAACCTGCAATAACGGAGGGTAAAATTGTTCTTTGCGACAGGCATACGGACTCAACTGTTGCGTATCAGGGTTACGGACGTGAACTTGATATTGAACAGATTAATTATTTGAACAATCTTGCAACCGGAGGACTGAAACCTGATTTGACTATTATTTTTGATATAGATGTTGAAACTTCTATGCAGAGAGTAGGTAAAAATAAAGATAGAATGGAGTCTGCCGGTGTGGAATTTTTTAACCGTGTAAGATACGGGTATCTTGAAATTGCGAAAAAGGAACCGCACAGGGTTAAGGTTCTAAATGCTTCTGATACAATTGAAAATATACATAATCAGGTTGTGGAGCTCGTTAATAAGTTATGAATCTTCTGGAATTGGAACAAGCAGTAAATACAAATAAACAGAATATAGACTTTGATGCATTGAAATCGGAGCTTTCAAAACTGGAAGCAAAACTTCAAACTCCGGAAGTATGGTCTAATCAAAATCTTGCTTCAGAGCTCGGGCAGAAATCCAGAGAGATTAAAGACACCCTTGAGATGTTTGCCCGCTGGCAGTCAATTATTGATGATGCCAGAACTGCTCAGGAAATAGGCGATGAGGAGCTTATTAAGGAAAGTGATGTTCAGTTGGGTCAGCTTGAAAAAGAGCTGGATAAATACGATTTTGAAAAAATGCTTTCAGGTGAATATGACGAAGCTGATGCGTTTTTGACGATTAATGCCGGCGCAGGCGGAACAGACGCACAGGATTGGGCAAGTATGCTGCTTAGAATGTATACCAGATGGGCAGAATCCAGAGGCTGGAAAGTTGAACTTGTAGATAAGTCTGACGGTGAAGAAGCCGGTATTAAGTCTGCAACAATAAAAATTTCTGGAAAATACGCATATGGTTATGCTAAAGCAGAAAAGGGGGTTCACAGACTCGTCAGGATTTCTCCTTTCAATGCTAACGGCAAGCGTCAGACAAGTTTTGCATCGTGTGAGGTTTCACCAATTATTCCTGATTTTGAGAAAACAATTGTAATCCCGCCGGAAGATTTGGAAATTGACACAATGCGTTCAGGCGGTGCAGGCGGGCAGAATGTTAACAAAGTTGAAACTGCTGTCAGGATTTTGCATAAGCCGACCGGTATTGTAATAAAATGCCAGCAGGAACGCTCTCAGCTTCAAAATAAAGAAAATGCAATGCAGATGCTTGCTTCTAAACTTTTGGAGCTCAGGCAAAGGGAACATGAAAAGAAGCTTGCTGAACTTAAGGGTGAAAATTTTGATATAAATTTCGGCTCACAAATCCGCTCCTATGTTTTCCACCCTTATAAAATGGTTAAAGATCACAGAACCGGTTTTGAGATGGGGAATGTTGATGCTGTGATGGATGGTGAACTGGACGGATTTATTGAAGCTTATTTAAAGTCTAAGTGATTTTTTTGAAAAGCTCCAAAAATTTTATTGCCGGTTTTACAAGATATTTGTCTTTTTTGTAAAATATAGCAAATTCACGTTTATAATTATAGCCTTTAATCTTTTTGAGGCATACATTCTCCTTTTGCGGGAAATACTTTATGAACAATTCCGGAAGAAAAGACACTCCAAGACCTTCGTCAATCATCGAATATATGGTTTCTGCATTGTGGCATTCTATTACAGCTTTCGGTTCAAAGCCGTTTTCCTCGCATAAGGCTTTAAGGTATTGGCTTAGTGCCAGCTGTTCGGGGAAAATTATAAAATTGCTTTCTTTGAACTTCCTTATATCAATTTCATCGTCAATGCATTCAATATTCCAGCTTTTAGGATATGCTGCAAAAACTGTTTCATCGCAGATATGCTCTGCTTTATAAGTCAAACTGTCAGGGTTTTCTGTTCCAAGATAAAAATCAATTTTATCTTCGGCTAACATCTTTTTTAAAATAAATGTCGGATATTCCTCTATCTTAATATAGCAGTTTGGAAATTCTTCGTGAAGTTCCTTTAGAATTTTGGGCATAAAACAATAACACCTGTGAGATGGAATTCCGATGACTATATAAGTTTTTGACCGGCTTGAAATATCAGACATTTCTATTTCCAGCTCTCCTATATCAGCCATAATCCGCTTAGCTTTGCTTACGAAAGATTCGCCGGCGTGGGTAAGTTTTATCGGGTTCCTTTCAAAGAGTTCAACGCCGAGTTCTTCTTCAAGAAGCTTAATGCTTTTGCTTAATGAAGGCTGCGAAATAAATAATTTTTTTGCAGCATTTGTAAAATTTTTTTCTTCTGCAATTGTCAAAACTTGTTTTATCTGATTAATGTTCATAAATACATTATAGCAAAAAGAATATAATCTTAGCATTTTATTATAGATAAAAACTATAGCTGCTATAAATTATTAGTATTATACAATGGGATTTGAGCGTTTTATACTAAATACAGTCAAGGGATAATAATTACGTGAAAAAGATAATTACAATAATAATACTCGGAGCTTTAAGCTTAAGCTCTTTTTGTTTTGCCGGAGAAAATGCCCCGATGGCTGTTAAGGCTGAAAAAGAAAATACCGCATCATACTGGGAAAATTATGGTGATGAACTTTTGAACGGGTATATTCAGGAAGCTCTGGAAAATAATTTAAGTATAAAGATTGTGGGAGCGAGAATTAAGGAATCTGAGGCAATTTTAGGTACTATAAATGCGCAGAGGCTTCCTCAATTGAGCATAAATCCGAGTGTTTATCCATACAGGACAATATCGCGCTGGTCAGGAAATTTTGGAAGCGGAAACTTGCTGTATTTCCCTTTGCTTTTAAACTGGGAGCTTGATATTTTTGGTAAGATTTCTGACAGGGTTCAGTCATCAAAAATGGGCGTAAAAATCAGCAAAGAAGATTTGAATATTGCTAAACTTGCAGTATCGTCTGAAATTGCTGCTTCTTATTTTAATATTGTTCTTGATGATAAGCTGATAAAGAATTATGAAGAGATTGCATCTAACCTTGATGAAACAATCAGGCTGAAAAGACAGTTGTATGAAGGCGGAATTATTCCTTATGATAATCTATATGTTTCGGAATACGAACTTGTAACTCAGAAAAATCAGCTAAATTCGCTGTTAAGACAGAGGGAAATCCTTCTTCATCGTCTTGCAGTGCTGAGAGGAGTTTCTCCGGACGGCGGTAGTAATATTCAAAGAACTTCGGTTGAAAAACTTGAATTTCCTTTTGGTGTAAATGCTGAGATTTCTTCTGATTTAATCTTTAACAGGCCGGATGTTGTTCAGGCTGAATATGTAATAAAAAAGGCGGCATTTGATGTTAAAGCTGCTAAAAAAGCATTTTTGCCTTCAATTAATCTGAATGAAATGGTCGGGTTCGAAAGTCTTAAGGCTGGCAGACTTTTCAACTGGAACAGCACTGTGTATCAACTGGGCGCAGGATTGCTTCTGGATTTATATACAGGCGGTTACAAGATGTCCTATCTTAAGTATAATAAAGAACTTGCAGTTGAAAAACTGCATCAGTACAACAATGTTCTTTTGAATGCAGTTTGTGAAACTGAAAATTCAATTTCAAGCTACAAGGCTGATTATAACTCGTATAGCGAATTTAAAGATATGATAGAAAAATCAGGACATTACTATAAGGTTGCAAATATAAGATATACAAACGGTACCGGCAATAGAATTGATGAACTTGCCGCAAGGCGTCAGTTTCTTGTGAACGAAAATTCAATGTATCTTGCCAAGATAAGTGCATTAGTGGACACAATTAACATCTACAAAGCACTGGGAGGCAGTATAAATTGAAAAACTTCATCAAAATGGTTTTAAAATATTATTATACAGTAATCGTTATGGCACTTTTTATCCTGATTATGGGTATTGTAACCATAGCAAAAACGCCGATTGATATTTTCCCAGAGATTAATACTCCTGTTGTAACTGCTGTATGGACTTATACAGGTATGCCGGCTAAGGATATTGAAAGAAGGATAGTAACAATTGCTGAGCGTGCTTATGCTTCAAGTGTTAATGATATTGAACACATAGAGTCACAGTCGCTTCTCGGGGTTGGTGTAATCAGGGTTTTTCTTCACCCCGGTGCAGACATAAATACAGGAATTACTCAGGTCAGTGCAACATCCCATGTTTGTATGAAAACTATGCCAACAGGGATTATGCCTCCTAATATTCTTAAGTATACTCCTACAACTATTCCTGTTCTGCAGGTTGTAATTTCTTCTCTGAAACTCCCTATCCAAAAAGTTACAGACTTAGCGCAGAACAATATCAAGGTTCAGCTTACAAAAGTTGAAGGAGCACAGGTTCCCCTTCCGATGGGAGGTAAAGTCCGTCAGATTATTGTTGATCTGGATATGCAGAAAATGGAAGCAAGAGGGCTTACGCCTGCTGATGTTACAAAAGCGGTTGCTGGCCAAAATGTTATTATACCTTCCGGAAACACAAAAATTGGCGGCAAAGATTATCTTGTTTCTTTGAATAATGCTTCTTCAACAGTAGATGAGATGAATAATTTCCCGATATTTTCTCCAAAAGCAAATCAGGTTGTTTACCTTTCAGATGTCGGATATATTCACGATGGAAATGCTATTCAGACAAATATGGTAAGACAAAACGGCGCACCGGGATCTTTAATGACTGTTTATAAATCAGGAAGAGTATCCTCTCTTAAAGTTGTTGACGGAACAAAAAAACTGCTTCCGGTAATTTCCAAAATTATTCCTGAAAGTGTAAAGATGCAGGTTCTTTTTGATCAGTCTGTTTTCGTAAAAGCTTCAATAAGAGATGTTATTTTTTCAGGAACTCTTGCTGCGCTTCTTACAGCGTTAATGGTTTTGATATTTTTAGGAAGTGTTCGGTCAACTTTTATTATTGCAATTTCAATTCCACTGTCCGTGTTATTTGCTGTTATATGTTCTTCTATTTGCGGACAGACTATAAATATGATGTCACTGAGCGGTTTGGGGCTTGCTATAGGTATGCTTGTTGATAACGCAACAGTCGTAATTGAAAATATTTTAAGAAACAAAGAGGCGATGAAATCTGCCCCGATTAAAGAAGTTATTTATAAATCTACAGCAGAAGTCGCAACCCCGACATTTGTATCAACCCTCTCAATATGTACTGTTTTTGCGCCGATATTTTTGATGGAAGGGGCTACAAAATACCTTTTTATTCCGCTGGCGATGTCTGTAATCTTCTCAATGCTCGGGTCTTATATGCTTTCCAATACGCTTGTACCTGTACTTGTTGATAAGCTTCTCAAGAAGAAAGAAGTCTTAGACAGTAAATCATTGCTTTTTAAAGTTAATAATTTTGTCAATGTAAATTTTGAAAAACTGAGAAAAGTTTATAAAAAATACCTTGTGCGCTCTATTATGGCGCGGCCAAAGAAAGTCGGTGCTGTTTACGGCATAATAATTTTATCTTCACTTCTGCTTATTCCGTTTATAGGCGAAAATTTCTTTCCGGAAGTTGATGCAGGTCAGATAAGACTTCACGTTTATGCTCCGCATGGTACAAGAATTGAAGAAACAGCAAGGGAATTTACCAGAATTGAAAATACAATTCGAAAAGTCATTCCTTCAAGAGAGCTTGATACTATATTGGACAATATTGGTCTGCCTGCAAGCTCACTTAACCTTGCGTTTATGGACAGCTCTCAGATTGGTGTCGGCGACGGCGAAATTCTGATTGCGCTCAAAGAAAATCATAAGCCGACAAAAGATTATGTAAAACAACTTAGAAAGACTTTGAATAAAGAATTTCCTGATACTGTATTTTTCTTTCAGAATGCTGATATGGTGGGTAAAATACTTAATTTCGGGCTTGCTTCTCCTATTGATATTCAGATACAGGGTAAAAATATTTCAGAAAATTATAAACTTGCTGTTAAAATGCTTGAAGATATTAAGAAAATCAGAGGAGTTGCCGATGCTCATATTCACCAGATTACAGATGCACCGGAATTAAGGATAAATGTTGATAAAACACGGGCAGGCATAATGAACCTTTCACAGGAAACTGTTTCCAGAAATGTCTTGACAGCGCTGACTTCAAGCGGTCAGGTTGCTCCTAACTACTGGGTTGATCCTGAAAACGGTGTTAATTATACTCTTGCTCTTCAGGTTCCGCAATATAATGTTGATACTGTTAAAAATGTTACTGATATCCCTGTTGCATACAGCCATAACTCTCCGGTCAGACTTTCAAATATAGCTGAGGTGAGCTCAGGTGTAACCTCAAGTGTTGTAAACCATTATGACATTATGCCGGTTTATGATATTCTGATGAACCTTCAAGACAGAGATCTGGCAGGTGTAGCTTCTGATGTTAACAAAGTAGTTAAAAAATATCAGAAACAAGCTCCAAGAGGTACTTTTATAAATATTCACGGTCAGGCTAAATCTATGAATTATGTATTTTCATCGCTGCTGTCCGGTTTAATGCTCGCACTTATTCTTGTTTATTTATTGATAGTTGTTAATTTCCAGTCTTGGAGAAATCCGTTTATTATAATTACTCCGGTGCCGCTTGCTCTTTCCGGAATTATATGGATGCTGTTTGTTTCTGATACAACATTCAGCGTTCAGGCTCTGATGGGTTCAATAATGGCGGTAGGTGTTTCCTGCGCAAACTCAATACTTGTTGTTTCTTTTGCAACGGACAAGATGAGAGCGGGTTATTCTTCTGTTCAGGCTGCTATACAGGCCGGCTATACAAGAATAAGGCCTGTTATAATGACTGCTTCTGCTATGATTCTTGGTATGCTTCCTATGGCGCTGGGTATTGGAGAAGGCGGAGAGCAGAACGCACCAATCGGACGTACAGTAATTGGCGGACTGATGTTCGCAACTTATGCAACACTGGTTATTGTTCCGATGCTTTTTGCAATTTTAAATAAAAATAAAAAGTTCGAAAGGATGGATAATGAAAATTAACCGTAAAAATATAATAATTGCAGTTGTCGTAATCTTTTTCTTAATTGGAATAATTCCGAAAATTGCAAGGTACATTACAACATCTTTAAATGCAAAAGAAACTCAGTATGTTGCATTTGTTGAGAAACCTCAAATTTCTGACGGAGCAGACTCGCTGGAACTTTCCGGTGAATTAAAACCTTTTTTACAGACTGAAATTTTTTCAAGAATTAACGGTCTTGTAAAGGACAGATATGTACAGTTAGGCGAAAAAGTTAAAAAAGGCCAGCTGCTCGCAGAAATTGATACGCCTGATTTGGATGCAGAAGCTGCAAGTGCAAAATCAACTTTAATTTCGGCACAGAAACGTTTAATGGAGGCAAAGTACCAGCTTGATTACGCATCGAGAACTTATGAAAGGTACAGAAATTCTTCTCAAGACGGCGCTATTTCTGCTCAGGAACTGGAGGCTAAATATAACAGTTTCAAGACTTCCGAGATGGCTTACGAAGGAGCAAAGGCTGATGTTGAAAAAGCCAGAGAAGATTTGAACAGGCTTACGGCTTTGCAGTCTTATAAAAGAGTGACATCACCTTTTGACGGAGTTATAAGCAAATATAATATTGATGCAGGTGCAAATGTTGTTGCAGGAGGAAGCAGTACAAGCACAAGCCTTTTTGAAGTACAGCAGATTGATAAATTCCGTGCTGCTATTTTTGTTCCTCAAAGCTATGTGAGATTTATAAAAGACGGGCAGGATGTTGATGTGTACATTCCGGAAAATCCTGCACTGAAAGTTAAGGGCAAAATTTCACAAATATCAGGAAAATTAGACAGTGTATCAAGGACAATGGAAGTTGTTCTTGTAATTCCTAACGACAATAAATCAGGACTTTACAGCGGTTTGTATGTTAAAACTAACCTTAACCTTCAGGGAAAACAAAAGTTTCTCACTGTTAATCCTTCCTGCCTGACGACTCTGGCAGGGCCTGACCAGTATGTTGCAGAAGTAAAGCCCGATTCTGCAATACATTTCATAAAAGTTAAACAGGGGCGCGACCTTGGTGACAGAATTGAAATCCTTGAAGGCTTAAAGGGAGATGAACTGCTGATTACGAATATTACAGACGAATTAGAAGAAGGGCAGAAAGTGAAGTTCAAGGAGGTAAACTAAGCTTTAGTTTCCCGTCAATCCGTCTGAACTTTTCTTGTAGCTGTCTTTAATATATTGTTTGCGCTCACGGATTTTAATCATCGTATCCATATCCATCTGCTGAATTTTGCGTTGATATTCAAGTCTTTTTACCTGCTTTTCGAAGTTTTCAGCATCTTTAGCTTCTTTTTCTTTTGCTTTTTCGAGTTCTTTTGCCTGTCTGGCTTCAAATTCTACTTCAGAAACAGGGATTACATCTGCTTCCTGTTCAAGTCTGTATCCTACTGTAGATACCGGAAAACTTGAGCCTGTTAGTGATTCAAGTCTTGAATTCTCTCCATAGATATCAATGCTCCAGGTACCCAAAAACTTAGGGATATCGCCAGTGTATGCATAAGCACAGAGAATTACTCTGTTTTCGTCATTCGCATCAAATCCCATAGGATAAATATCCCAGCGTTTTTCATCAAAATCAACCCCGCCTGATAAAGCCCAGTAATTTACGATAGCTTCTCTTATTTGAGGAAGCTTTCTGGCTTCTTTTTTTTCAAAATCATATACCCATAAATCTGTTTTCCAGATTCCGTCGTGTCTGTGCCCTACTTTTTCTTTAACAACAAGTTTTGTGTTATCACTCGAAAAATCAATAGGCGTAAGGGTTCTAAATATAAACTTTGTATCTATGTCTTTGGATGTTGAAATTAAAGGATCTGGCTCTTTATTTACAATATTTGCCTTTTTTACTTTTTCTATATTTGAGAGTGAAGAATCAAGGTTAATTAAAAATAAATCACAGCTTGTGCAGTCTGACTGGGCATAATAATAAACTGCCGGATAAACAAGCTTTGTATAATCTCCCGAAATAATTCCCTGTGCATTAATCTGTCTGTCAAAGTTAAGTTTTCTTGGAAGTGTTAATTCCGGACTGCCAACGGGATCATTATACTTAACAAGCTTAAATTTTTTCTGTGGAATGTAGACCATATTCTTATCTTCAGGCATTTCTGCCTTATCAAGAATTTTAGCACTAATCTCTTTTTTTGATTTGCCTCTGGATTTTTCTTCATACTCAGCAACTGTCATATACCCGGATTCCGGAAGCCTGCTTTTCTCGTACTTCTCTTTTTCATCAACTTTATCCACTTCGTTTAAGTAAATAGTTTCAGCAACAACCCTGTCCTGCCTTTTGAACATATGATATTTCATCTGGCAGAAGTTAACTTTCATAGCCATAAACATACCGGCTAAAGCTTCAAACATTAAACAAGTCCTTCCTTCATTGCAGTGACTGTTGCCTGTGTTCTTGATGAAACACAGAGTTTTTGCAATATACTGTGTACATGAGCTTTTGCAGTTGCTCTTGTGATAACAAGCTTATCTGCAATTTGAGGATTTGAAAGTCCTTCAACCATTAATTCCAGTACATCAAGCTCACGTTCTGTAAGTCCGTATGAATTAGTTGATTTTTTTATCTCAGGCGTACTTATAATCTGCTTTTCAGGCCTTTGAAGATTTGAGAAAACTAATCTTGCGATTGCAGGGTCAATCCATCCTATACCTTCATATACTGATTTAATAGCAGAAATTGTCTGTTCCGGAGTTGCTCCTTTCATAATATAACCGTCAGCACCTGCTTTAAAAGCTTCAAAAACATCATTGTCACTATCTCTTGAAGTGAAAATTAATATTTTAACATCCGGATTAAAATCCTTGATACGTCCTGTCGCTTCTATGCCGTCAATATTAGGAAGTCCTATGTCCATCAGTATAACATCGGGATTTAATTCTCTTGCTTTTTTTATTCCGTCAGCTCCGTCAGCAGCTTCTGCACAAAGTGTTATACCATCTGCTTTCTCAAGGAGCATAGAAAGCCCCATTCTATATAATTCGTGATCTTCAACCAGCAGTACATTTATCATACCAAACTACCCTCTTTTACTGTATCTGTAAGCAGAAACGAAAATTCACTTCCCTTATTTAGTCGGCTTTCCAGCCAGATTTTTCCGCCGTGTGATTCAATAATCTGCCTTGAAAGATACAGACCTAATCCGGTTCCGGTTGAACGTTTTTTGCTCGTGCCCTGAGAGAAACGCTGGAACATATTTGGAATATCTTCCTGAGGTATCCCGCAGCCGTTGTCGGAAACAGAGAATATTAAGTCTTTACCTTCACACTTTAGCGTAATTATAACTATACCGCCATCCTGTGTATAATTTATAGCATTTCCGCAAAGATTGCAGATTACCCGTCTTATTTCACTTCTGTCTGCATTAATTTCAATGTTTTTATTTGTACATTCAATCTTAAAATCAATATTTTTTGATTGTGCAAGCGGTAAAATTTCATTATAAACCTGTTCAACAAGATTATAAATATTAAAGTTTGTCTTTGTTAACGTAAGCTTTTCTGCATCATACTTGTAAACTTCAAGAAGAGCGTTAACCAGACCTAGTAAATCCTCATTGCTTTTCTGCATTGTTGACAATAGCAGCTTCTGTTTTTCATCCAAATCTCCCAGTGCACCCTGAAGGAAGAATGTTAAAGTTTGTATTGCAGCCAGGAGCGGTGTTCTTAAGTCGTGAGTAAGTGTTGCAATAAAATCATCTCTTAATTTATCCGATTTTTTCTGCTCGGTAACATCTCTTATAACGCCAACAAAACGTTTAAATTCATCATCCGGATTGATTCTGGCAAAACTAATCTCAACAGGTGTTTCTACATTGCTGAGCGGATTTTTTATATAAAAATCTCTCAGCAAAAGTTCCTGTTCGTCAAGTTTGTGCAGTTCTTTTGAGATAAATGTTTTTTTGCTGAAAAGGTAGTCATCTATTGAAGACATTAAAAGCTTGCCTTCTACAAGTCCTATTAAACTTTCGCAAGCCGGATTTACCTGCTCTATAATGCCGTCTTCATTTATAATAATAATTCCGTCTGCACAGTAATTAACAATACCTGCAAGTTTTGCATTTGACTGTCTTAAATCAGCAGTCCTCTCTTCTACAATCTGTTCCAGATTATGAGAGTATTTTTCTAATTCTTTTTTAGCATCTTCAAGCTCAGAAATTTTTTTCCTGAGTTCGCTTAAAAGATAGCTTCTCTCAATACCGTTTTTGATGTTTATAATTAAATCATCATTATTCCACGGTTTTTCAATATATCTGTATAGCCCGATTTCATTAATCGCTTTTATTGCATTTTCTTTGTCTGCATAGCCGGTAAGTAAAATTTTACTAACTTCCGGATACATTTTTTTTACTTCACTTAAAAACTCCAGTCCGTTCATCTCCGGCATTAAAAAGTCTGAAATGACTAAATCAGGGATATTAGAAGCTAGAAACTCCAGCGCCTCTTTTGGATTATTAAAGAAATGCGCATCATTAAAGCCTTCAACTTTCAATAATGTTTTGAAAGCTGAGGTTACAATCTTCTCGTCATCGACTACTACAATCTTCCCCGTTTCCATAATTCTATATTACCCTAAAGATAGTGTTTAGACAAATTATTAACTTTTATAAATAATATGATATAATCAATTTTGTATATATTAAAAAGGAGAAAAAAATGGCAGGAAAATTATTAGCAAGTATCCAAAGAACTGATACAGAGCAATTACAAATTTCAATTTCAGAATACAGAGGAAAGAGCTATTTTAACTTGAGAATTTTCTATACAACAGATGACGGCGCAAGCTGGCTTCCTACAAAAAAAGGAGTAACATTTGCACCTGATCAGCTTGATATCCTGTCAGAGGCAATTGAAGAAGCTAAAAAGGAATTTATGACCGAGGAAGAGGGGTAAGGTTTAATCACCTTATTCCCCTCTCCGACAGGGAGGGTTTATGATGAACAATATGCAGGATGAATTTATAGCAACAGTTTCTCATGAGTTGAGAACTCCTCTTACAAGCATACGAGGGTTTTCTCAAACTCTTCTCAATTCGTGGGATAAGATTGATGATGAGAATAAAAAAAAATTTATAAAAATTATTGAAGATCAATCAAACAGGCTTATTCATCTTGTAGAAAATGTTCTTTCCGTTTCAAAAATGCATGCAGGCTCAGAAGTTCTAAAGAAAATTAATGTTAATGAAGCAATTTCAAAATTAATTCCTTTGTTTACTGAGCAATACAAAACGAGGCATTTTGAGCTTGTGCTTGAAAAACATTTACCCCCCGCAAGACTTGATGAAGATAAATTTCAGCAGGTTATGACTAATCTTATCGACAATGCCGCAAAATATTCAGTAAACGGTAAGACAGTTCTTGTTTCAACCGGAATTTCTGAAAATATGATTTTGATAAAAGTAAAAGATGAAGGCGTTGGAATTAAAAAAGAGGATAGAGATAAAATTTTTAAAAAATTCAGCCGGCTTGAGAACCATCTTACAAGCACCACACAGGGTAACGGGCTGGGACTTTATATTACTAAACAGCTTGTAGAGCGTATGCACGGAGATATTGATTTTGAAAGCGAAGAGGGTAAGGGGACTGTGTTTATTGTCCGATTTCCTGTCTATAATCAAGAGGAGGCTTTAAGATGCTCTCATATGTCTTAATTATAGATAAGAGAAAAGAATTATCTGTTAAATATAAAAAAAGCATTGACGATGAACAGACTTCTGCCGTAATCGCACGCACTCTTAAGGATGCTGTTGCTCTGGTTCAGGAGTCAGAACCGGATTTGATAATAATATCTGACAGCATTGATGAAGATTTATCTAATTTCTGTGAAAAAATTAGAACTTTGACTTATAATACAAGACCGACGATTATTGCGCTTTCAAAGTCTGCAGATACGACAGATAGGATTAAAGTTTTAGCAAGCGGGGCTGATGATTTTTTGAGTGAACCTGTTAATATTGAAGAATTTAAAATGCGTATTAAGGCTCATTTGAGAAGAGATATTGAATCTAACCTGAATAATGTAACTCTTCTGCCGAATAAAAAATATGTTTATAAGGCAGTAAGACGCCTTCTGCATTCAGAAAATAAGCTTGCTATCCTGCTTGCAGGTATAGAAAATCTTGATAATTATAAGAGTGTATATTCTGATATAGCAGGTGATAAGTTATTACAAACTTTTGCTGCTATTACAAAATCAGCGCTTGATGCAAATGATTTTTTGGGGCAGCTTGATGATAAAAATTTTGTGATAATTACAAATCCATATAGTGCGGAGAAAATGGCCGCCTTCCTGACATTTGCATTTGATACAGTAACTCCTAAATTCTATTCCGAACAGGATGCAAGAAGGGGGTATACATTACTCGATGGTGATAGGAAAGCCGGCATGAGAGCTAATTTTGTTTCTGTGCTTATAGGTGGAATACTGGATAATTATGAATCAATTTCCGGAGTTGACGGGCTTCTGGAAAAACTTTTTGCAATCAAGAAAATCGCAAGAATTCCAAGCGGTTCTAACTACGCAATAGACAGAATAAAATTGACCGGTGAAAATTCTGTAATTACACCGGAGATTAACCGTTCTGTATACATAAGTGAACCAGATGAAGCTCTTGCTTTGCTTCTGAGAACAACACTTGAGCTGCAAGGGTATGAGATTTGCGAAACACTTGATAATCAGCCGGGGATTGTAATTCTGGATAGCGAAGACGATATGTCAGGGCTTAAGGTGTGCAAAGATTTAAAGGCAAATTTGAACTTCGTTAACACTAAGATAATTGTAACAAGTACTGTTCATGATAAGTCTGCCATCCTGAATGCCGGAGCAGATTTGTATCTGCCTAAACCTTACGAAATATCTGATTTGATAAGGTGGATAGAATTTTTCTTTAAATAATTTTGTTATCTAACCAAACTTTTAGTTAAGTTGTAAATAATTTCTAGTCTGTCGGAATCGTCACCAATTAAGGCAATATTCTCGTTTATTTTTTGAAGTAAATCTTTTGCGTCCTTGAATTTATTTGTAGCAAAAAGTTCTTCAGAGGTTATTTCAAGTGCATTTAACAGTTTATCAAGAGTTTCTGCTGTTACAAAATTTTCTCCTAATTCAATACTGCTAAGCGCCTTTTGTGAAATATCAATCATTTCTGAAAGTTTATCCTGCGTATAGCCTTTTTCAAGGCGTATACGTTTAATTTTTTTGCCTAGTTCCTGTTTGATGCCCATTTTTTTACTATTTAAAAGTATTTTATATTAAGTTTTGTAAAGTCTAAACCTATTGTAAATAGTACACAATGGCTATTTAGTATTTAAAATTCTAAAAATGGGGCAATTTTTTAATCAGGCAAAACTTTATATAAACATAACACAGGTAACACAAAAGATAAGGAGAGAAAATTATGACGACACCTATTTCAAAAAAAGTACAGACAGAAGTTTATGCACAGGGGAATGCAGGAGTTTTACGCAATCCTGCGGGAGAAAATTTTTCAAACATCGGGGCTGCTTTAGGCGGTGAAATTAATTACAAAGGAACTTACCTTAAGGCAGAAGCCGGTATCGGAACTGCAGTAACAGGGAAAGTTGAGTTAGGGCACGAGTTTGATATAGGTAAAAACCTGGGATTCGAAATTTTTTCGAAAGCACAGACAATAAGAAACCTGAAATCAAACAGTTATCATACAGAATTCGATACAAGAATGAATGGTGAAATTAACGGAGTTCCTTATTCAATAGGTAATTTACATACCGGTGATGCTAAATGGTATTCGGGCGAAACTCGTCTAGGTGCCGCTGCTAAATTAAACTTTAAATCTAAAAATGCTAAATTTGGTATCGGGCTTGAAGGTGGGATGCGTAAAAGTACAGCAGGAGATGTGAATTTTCATTTCGCTGACCATGAATCCGTTACTGTAGCTGTAAATGGAGAGAAGCCAGAAACTGTAACTTTGGGTGCAGAATGTACACAACATTTGAATTTAAATCAGAAAAACGGATATATCACACCTACAGTGTCAGCAGAAGTAAACCTTGGTAAGAAAAGCGGATTTTCATTTGTGGCAAATGCTGATTTATATCAAGGACAGGCTGGTATAAGGTATACATTTTAAAATTTAAAGTCGCGGCGGTGATATTATCACCGCCGTTTAACAAAAAAAAGAGCCTTTAAATGGCTCTTGGAATTAAGAATAGCTGGAAGTATGAAAAAGATTTAATACATATATTAAACTCAATTTTAGCAATTAATGCTATTACCCGACTGCCTTATTTATTTATGACAATTAAGAAAAAGTTCTTGCAAAAAAAGATTGATGTGTTATTTTAGAAATACAGATATGATTTTATGCGTCTGTAGCTCAGCTGGATAGAGCATCTGCCTTCTAAGCAGAGGGTCCCGCGTTCGAATCGCGGCAGGCGTATTTTTTGTGCCTATTTTATTCAAAGTCGCAAAAAAGTTGCAAAAAATTTTAAAAGTGGCATTCTTATATTTTGATTTTTGTACGGCAAGTTTTAAGGCTTGTGAAATTATTTTTGTATGTATTTATACTCGACATGCTGAAATAATGCGACAGGAGACGCCGTAACTACTTCATTTTAGGCTATAAAGAAATGATGTGGAAAGATTTATGTAAAAAAATACCCACTTGAATAAAGCGAGTATAAATATGATTACAATTTGCAATAATTTTATTATGTCCCAAATCTTACAATTTTTTCCTGCGTTTCAACGGTTGTACTAACAATATTATTTAAAAGATTAACACATTTTTCATTGACTTCAGGTAATAAGTGAGTGTACAAATCCATTGTCATTGTTATAGAAGCGTGTCCTAATTGACTTTGCACATATTTCATCGGTGCCCCGTTAGCAAGAAGCAAGCTCGCATATGTGTGCCTAAGGTCATGGAATCTTATTTCATCAATGCCTGCGCGCTTTAGAGCAGGTTTAAATCTTCTTTTTAACATATTGTTAGCGTCAAAGTGTAAGCCTTCGCTATTAGGAAAAACTAAATCCAATTCACCATTAGGACAAGCTAAACGCCATTCTTTAAGGACTTTCGCTAATTCGTTAGACATATCTACATATCTGATTTTATTTGTCTTTGGCGTTCCTACACGGCCATGAGTATAATTTTTATCAATTTTGATTTTACCTTTTATCCAATTTATTGAATCCCACGTTAAGCCCAAGATTTCCCCCTGTCTCATTCCTGTAAATAATGCAGTGAATAAAAGCGGATAAAAATCAGGATATACTTGCTTTGTTTTTGATAATAATACTTGTACTTCTTCTGTTGATAAAGCCCTGATTTTATCGTTTTTAGTTTCTTTGAGTGCTTTAATGCGGGCAAGAGGATTTTTATTTACTACGTCATTATCTATCATAAAGCTATAAATCTCACTCATGAGCTTTGTGTACTTGTTTACAGTAGAATTAATCCTACCCGTTTCAAGTTTTTGTCTAATAAATTCTTTAACCATAATTGGAGTAATATCAACAAGTTTCATATCACCAAAGAATGGGTTTAAGTGATTTTTTAAATAGCCTTCATATCCATCACGCGTTGACGGTTTACAATTAACATCAACATGAAGGCGCATAAAAGTTTCAGCAGCTTCTCTGAAAGTTATTTTTGAATCAATAGTACAAATTCCATTGCTTAATTCTTCTGTCAATTTGCTTTGCGCTTTCTGGGCTTCTTCTTTGGTTTTAAAACCTTTTTTAGTTTTGCGTCTGCCTTGAAGGTCTTTGTAGTCAAATTCCCAGTTGCCAGTTTTTGGATTTTTTCTTATAGCTGCAATCATATTTTTAAAATTTCCTTTACAATTTTATAATGGCGTGTTTTGTGTGATTTGTAAGCCCCTTTGCTAACTTTTGCAAACTTAAATTTTAAAGAAAAGGCACCGTATCGCCGAAAAAATACGGTGCCAATAAATAGGATGGAGCTTAAGCAAGAAGTACTGTATTTTGTTCAACAAACTTTTTTAAAATATCTTCTGAAAAGAGCACTCTGGAGCCAATTTTGACATATTCTATTTTCTTCTGATGTATCCATCTGTAAAGTGTGCTTGCTGATATATTTAAGTAACTAGCCGCTTCTTGAACATTTAAGAGAGCATTATTCATCTTTACCCCCTTTGTTGTCGGTGGAAGTCATATTTTGAGCCTTATCCATAGCAGAATCAAAAAGGCTGTAATTAGTTGGCGGCAACTCAAAATCTTTGTCCATAAGCTCGATTTTATAAGACTTCTGGTTTGCTCGTTCCTTGTAAACCGTTATCTTGACATCACTTGAGATATTGCCCTTAATGTTAGCAATTCTGCATGTAAGCGATTTTACACTCTTATACTTTGCTCTAAATTCAGGTATATCAAAGTTATCTTCATTTGCAATTTGAAGAAGGTTTTTGTGCAGTTCAAAACCGGACATCTTATGAGGCTTAATCTGCTTTTTGGCAAAGATTTTAAGTGCATATACAAGACTATCTTCTTCAACAGCAAAAGCCTTCTGTGCTTCACAGACCTTATTCAAAATGCTTTCAAATTCAGCTTTTTTGCCGGAAATATCAGATATCCTTAAACCGAATTTAGCAAAATCGGCACTTCTTAGTATACTCTTGTAAGCCTGTTCTTTTGTAGCTTCAAAGGCTTTCAGCACCTTTTGAAGTTCATACATGGTATAAGACATTATTTCGTCCCTGTGGTCTAAAATATCCTTTATCAGTTCGCCCTCTGGTACAAATTCGGATATTCTCTTAAAGGGTATGCCAATCAGCCTGTCTGCCACATCATCACGAGTAAATTGCGGTGTTCTTGAAGTTAATGCAAGATATGTCTTTGTGGGCAGCTTAATTTCTTCATTATCGGTGTACAATTTGCGTTTGCCGATATTTTGTCCAGTAGCAACAGAAGCAAGTTTATCATTAAGCCAGGATTTACCCGTATCAACATTATCAAGAATAACCAAATGGTTATTTGTTACAAGTGTATCAAAGTCCTCAGGCTTGCTTGGCAGAGGCGTTACATTATATTTTGAGCCAAATAGGATTATACCTATACGTCTTAATGTTGAAGTTTTACCGCTTCCTTTTTCACCAACTGCAACAAGTAAAACCTTTGTGGGCATAATTGACTCAAAGAATGTACTTAAAAACCACACCCATACAAGTGTTTTAAATTCTTCTGCCGTCAAGGTTCCTGTATCTGTGTCGATGTTCATTGAATCAGCAATATATTTGTTAAAATAATTTACCGAATCATCAGGCTTCACTAATTTAAATGGTTCGAAATCAGGTCTGTAATTGAACATAATACCTTCATCACCGTTTTTTAATTCTTCAATGCTTTCGGTTGTGATTTTATAAACCGTGGTATCGTTGTTAGAAATATAAATTGCATTTTTATCTTTATCATAGTGGCAGAAATTGTGTGTTTCTATCGTGGTGCCATGGTCAAAAGCAAAAGTTGATAAATCATTAACAGTATAGTTATAGTACTCTCTTGACGGATTTACACCCATACGGTTTAACAATCTTTTTAGCCATTCGTCAGAAGCTATTATAGGTATAATTTTCTTATCATCATCAAGAAATATGTACTGGTAATTGCTGTCTTTGAAGAATTTTCCGCGCTGCAGAATTTCTTTTTCAATTAGTAACGAAACGAGCTGCTGCCTATTGAGCTGTGTTATTTTAGTATTATTCATAATACTTCTAACTTCTGCTTCAATGCCGCTAAGGTCTCTATGATAGTGTTTCATACCTTTTAGCAATTCCCAAACTGCTTCACTGCATTGCTTTTCATCTTCAAAACCATTTATAAATTCGTCAATATCTTTTATGCCTTCAGGTGTTGTTAATCCGAAAACAGTACGAATTTCTTTTGCTTTTTCTAATACTTTTCTGCCCGCTTCGTCATTATCATGAAGTATACAAACTCTTTCAGCAGATATTTTCATAGCGGTATCTATATCACCATTTGCACCGCCTAATGCGCAAACATCAATAGGTTTATCCATTTTATGCAATTGTGCCGCCAAAGAGAGTTGGTCAAACTCTCCCTCAACAACAATAAGACCTTTGCGTATTTTCTTATAACTTTTTACTTTTGAAAGTTCATCAGCAGAAAACACACCTTGATTAAAAATACCGGCTTTACTTTGTACCTTTAATATTTGAAAGGTCTTTGTGTCGATATATGGTTTTCTTGTTTTAATTTGAGTAATAAGTCCATTTTCATCACGGTAGAAAAATGTAAGTCTATCCCAATTATCACGAATGAATTTCTGCAATTTTTCAATAAAATCTTCAAGATTTTCTAATTTTGCTTGCAGCTTTTCTTTTTTCTCGGCGTCTGTTTCTTCATCAATTCTTTTATTAAGGTCTGAAATTAAATCCTCGTTTTCTTTTCTAACATCATAACTTGCAGGAATAACACCGACATCAGAGCGCCTTAAAATATGCTCCGGTATTTTTCTAATTTGATTTGCATAAACAAATGCTTGACATGGTTTACTGTCTTGTTTGTTTTCAAATAAACCTTTGTGGGCTGCTTTAAAAAATCTATCTATTACAACCGATTTATTATCTACTCCGTGATTTATTACATCTAGATTAAGATGTAAACCGCACACAAAGCATTTTGCTTTTTCTAAATTGTCTCCATATCTCTGAAAATGTTTCTTCCCACAATAAGGACATTCCTGCGGTTTTTTGTGTTCTTCAAGTTCTTTGCCATACATGGCTTTTGTTGCTTCACTTAGGTTTTTAAACATAAGTTAATTCCTCCTATATTTTTCTACTACTCAAGGTCAGTATTGACCTTATAGTAAAAATGATATATGATAAGAAGATATAACTATTAGGCTAATAATATGAGGTCAGTATTTTGACAAAAGAAAATAAGCAAAAGAAAGAAAAATATCAAATTTTAAAAAAGCCATTTGAGTATTGGTTTTTAGAAAGGTACACAAAATTTCTCAATGAACTTAGGTATGAAAATTATCCTGTGGATTTATTAAACACTCTTAATATATCTCAGAAAAAATTTGATGAAATATACATAAAGCCTTTTAGAGAATTAAATGAAAACCATTTAGAGCTTGTTTTAAAATCATTATGTGCAAATTTAAAAGAAGAAATATCACCGTCCGACTATTTTTATATACTTTGCAAACAACCAAGAACAGGACGTCAATTAAATGCACTTCAATGGCTATTGGTGCAAATTAAAGATTTGGATTTATTTGAATTACCTAACAATGTTTTAAAATATTACAAAGAATCACATAATCAATGTCTATATTGTGGTAAACCGGATTATTACATAAAGAAAAATCAAAAAATCTTGTTTAATAACAAAAATCATTTTTGCCATAAAGATAAATGTATTATTAGTGAAGCTGATTTAAGCAGTCATGATAATGAATGTCACTATAAAAAATGGAGACAAACCAAAAAGAATTTAAACCAAAATCTTTCAAGAAATGCAACATATTATAATGGCGAAATAGCACATGATATAAATGTTAACAACAAGTTAATAAGAACTTTTTTAGATTTTTGCGAAAAGCAGTATCAAAAGAATTTAAAAATTGAATACACTATTCAATATTGGGCTGAAATGCCAGGCTATCCCGAAACAAGACAGTTTATAAAAGCCCTGCATTATAGTGAGTTATTATGTTAAACAAACTTTTGCAAATCAAATTAACCTAATTAACCATATTAACCGGTTACTTTGGTTAGTATGGTTAATTTAAAACTAAATTTTTTTTACTGAATTTACCTTTCATGCCTGTAGATTTACCAATAATACAAGTAATGCGGATTTAATAATTGTCATAAAATTTACGGTTTTCCTGCTTATATATAGCAGAATCAATAAATTTAGGGGCGCCGATATTAAAATATGAAATAATCAATGTTTTGTCGTTAAAATACTTAATCTATTCCAAGAGCATTTTTATTACTATTAACATTACAACGAGCACAAAAAATAAAATGCCAACGGTCTTATTACTCAGTTTTTCTCGTGTGGCAAAGTACATAAAAAAATAGCGCAGAGCGCAACACATTATAAAAAAAAATAAATCCTGTCATTCTATTTAGTCCTCTTTAATTTCATAAACATAATCACCATAGGATAATGTGCACATGCCAAATATTTCTGTGGTATTTCCTTTCATATCAGTTATTTCAACAATTACTGATATATAATTAGGCTCACCCTCAATAACTTCACTATTCTTTATATAACTATCTTTTTTAATTTCAACTTGCTTGATTTTTATGCTTTTAACCTTAATGCCCTTATAGTATTCATGCGACATTAACATTTCAATATTAGGGTTTATTTCTAATGTTGTATGTATAACGGTGTCCTTAGTTTTTGCTTGAGAAGTGGTAAGAATCAAAATTACTTGATATAAATCAGAAATATTTGAGCCACTTTTGATATCATACCAATCATAATATTTTTTTCTCTTTATAACCTTTTGATTTTTAGGGTCAAATAATTTAACTTCACTAAGATTAAATTTTTGTGTATTACCATTTATAACAAAAATATTTCTGTATTCTAGTCCGTTATCCGCAGGTGATTTTGTTTCTATAGAATAAATATTGTGACCTTCTTTTTTTATACTTTCCTTATCAAAATAAGTTGTAGTATCTGGAATTTGTACCCAATCTGCGGCAATCGAAGGCAAAAAAGTAAAACAAATTAAAAGTAATAAATATAAGATTTTTTGCATATATCACCTATTTGTTTAACTTCTTTTCTAATTTCTTCATCTCTTTAGTAGTATTGTGCAAGAAATTTTGATAATAAATATTGTTTGCATAAGCGTTGTTTCTCAAATATTGAGGATAGTTTTTATAGATATGCTCATAGATATTTACCATTCTTTTAGTGGCTAACGGATAATAATGACACCACTCATAGTGTGTCTGTGCAAGAGTTTTGCTATAAATTGTAATCAATGCAAGCGGATTGTAACCGGCATTTACCATATAATCTACTGCTTTTAAATCGGCTTTGTTTTCTTTTGGTCTGGGATTAAAGGAATAGGCTGCATGTGAGAAGAAACCTCTAAATAAACCTTTGTAAGAATTTTCACCCATAGCGATTGAATGGCTCAAAAGTCCTGCTAATTCATCTTCATTGTCGGTTAAATTCAAAACATCACCATAAACCCACAACACTCGTCCGGTATAATCTAGACCAATATTTTCCGGCTTGTAATCTAATGTTGCTCTAGGATTTTTGATAGAAAGTGTGTATTTGAACACCATTCTTTTTTGAATATTATTAGATTCTAAAATCTTGAATCCAATTGGTGCAATATCCTCAGGTATAGGCTTTTTAGCTTCTGCCATAGGAGTTGAAACAAAAAGCATTAATGCTGCAAACAAAACTAAAAACTTTTTCATAAAACCACCTTTCTTAAATTTTGTATTTATTACAATTCATACGAGCTGCCAAATTTTTGCAGAGGTCTTTCTTGTGTGTAATCAGGCCTATTGTAATCATTCTGATTATTCTCGTAATTTTGTTCGTTGTAATAATCGCTGTACATTTTTTCAAACTGTTTAGGATTTTCCATAGCACGATTCAAAGTATCAGTTTTGCCTAAACTCTGTTCATACTTGATTTGCTCAACTGTGTAATAAGCAAAACATTTTCCTGTGATAGCCGTTAGGATACAAAACAGAATAAATAACTTTTTCATAATTTACCTTTCTTAACCACGCATAGTATTAGTCTTTAAAATCTTGATATACAAAAGATTAACACATATAAACGCACGGTCAGTTTGTTCCATTGATTTTATATTACCACGAAAATTACAATATGAGTAAAAAAGATTTACAAAAGTTTGGTAAGAGATTAAAATTTCTAAGACTTGATAAAGAGTTAACACAACTTGAACTGGCAGAAATCCTTGATATGTCCCCTAATTTTATCGGTATGATTGAACGAGGTGAAAGAAATACAACCGTTGAAAATGTGTTTAAAATCGCAAGGGCCTTAGGAGTTAAGCCTTCTAATTTATTTGAAGAACTTTAGGTCTGTAAAATGTCTATTGCCTTTTGCAACTTTTTGTTTAATGTTCTAAAAAGTATATAATAGTCATCTTTATCTTTATTGAGTTGTAAATCTTCATCAATAATCCCGGAATCACTAGCGAGGGCGCCTAGCTTAATGAACACTTGCAAATCGTATAAAATCATTCTTGCGTCCGAAACTTTATTTTCTAATCGATTTAATGCGTTTTTATCGCACATAAAAATTAACTCCTTTATATTTGTATGCGTATATCTAGCTGTTTTATGGTGTTTATAACAGGCGCCCCCTTTTTAATAGGGAGTAGTTCCGCCATAATCGCATATTAACGCAAGAGTGAATTTCTGTGCACCATGTTAATTTATGTGAGTTGCAAATGTTAGTGTAATAAACTATTAAAATTTATTTCATATAATTATAAAAAATTTTGAATATGCTATAATGAGTTTTATGAAAGACGCAACAGAACATTTTGGAGAAGAAGCTCCGCATACGGCAATAAAACACAAGCTTTTTAAAAGTGTTTTTGATAGTTGTATTTCAATTTCAAGTTCTTTTAACAATACAAAGAAAGAAAAAAGAACTTTTGCATATCTTGATTTGTATGCAGGTAGTGGAAAATTTGAAGATAATAATCTTGGTTCACCATTAATTGCATTAAATACTATTAATACTCAATTACAAAAGGAAACGAATAATATTAGCAAAGTTAATTTTGTGTTAAGCGAGCAAAATAGTATAAATGCTAATAAATTACAAGAACATATAAATACTTACATAGAAAGTAATGCTTTAGCAGATAAAGTTTTTCCAATCGTTAAGTCAGATTCATGGGAAAATTGTACAGATTGTTTTGCGAATAGTTTAGCAAATTCGCCTTGGGGTATGATTTTTGTTGACCCATTTTCAGTAGAATTAAAAATTCCCGACCTTTTAAAATTAATTACACCTAATGGAAAACTGAAAGATGTTTTAATCTTGATAAACACTAATGCTCATGAAAGAATTTTAGGGCGTTCTGATGATGAAAGTCTACAAAAGATAAGTGATTATTTTGGGGTGGAATTAAAAATGCTTCGATTAATAAAGACCAAAGTAATTGCGATTGAAAATTTAAATAATGCTGTCGTTATTCAAAGATTAATAAAAAGAGCTTTTCGTAATGTAGAAAAAGATTTTGTAATAAATTTAGCAATAACCCGGACTAGGAATAAAGATTTAGAAAATTCTAATCGTTTTTACTTGTGTCTATTAACAAGTTCTTATGGTGTTGCAAATGCTTTTTTAGATACTTATGCTAATTTGCTAAATGATAAAAAAGAAAAAGCAAATAATGGACAACGAAGTTTGTTTGACAATGATGACAATTATACATATTTTGAATTAAAAAATAAAATTAAAGATATTACAAAAGGTCAAAAATTATCATTATTAAAATTGATGTCTAAGTTGTTGAATGACTTTTATTCTTGGAAAGATGCTTCTCCAAACGAAATTCCTAATACTAGAAATGTACAAAAAGCAATTAATTTACTTATTGAAGAAGGCTTTTTGAGTACAGAAAGTAACGACATGATAAAAAAATTTCATTTTTATGTAGATGGAAAAAGATTAAAAAGTACAGCATTTCAAAATAAACAGAATTTACGAGAAATTTATATTTTTAACCAATAGGTAACTCTTTCCATTGACGCCCTTCTAAAGTGCAACCAGCTATTTTCTTATTAACACCACCCCATTGTTTAAAGAAAAATGGAATATTATTTTCAACACAATTATCTCTAATTTTTGTAACCCAATTTTCTTTTATTGGTCTTGCTCCTGGACCGCTCTCACCCCCTACAATAACCCAATTTATATTTTCTAAAGATAAATCCTTAATTTCTGTTATCATAGGTTCAATGGATAGGTACTTGATATGTGCAGGTGTATTAATTAAATACGGTATTCTTTTCTTTTGTTTATCAGATTCGACTGTAACACCAAGCCATATATTTGGAGTCCATTTTAGCTTAGGTGCTATTTCTTCTAATCTTTCAGCTCTTTTTGTTAAAACTTGAAAAGTATGCCAAGAGGCTTTATTCATTACATCAAAAACTTTTATAATAAATTCTTCAGGAACATCTTTATGAAATAAATCACTCATAGAACAAACAAATATTATTTGAGGTTTTTTCCAACTTAATGGTTCAAATAAACACTCTTCATGGGTTGTAACTTTAAAACAATTTTTATACTTTTCTTGTCCCATGGCATGTAAGCGACGAGCCATTCTTTCTGCATAACAATGCTTACAGCCCTCACTTATTTTTGTACAACCTGTAACAGGATTCCAAGTAGATTCAGTCCATTCTATTTTTGATTTCGTTGCCATATTTTAATATTATAATCAATTCCATTAATAACAATACTTTAGCCGTATGAATTTATGATTACCTAAAAATTTTAATATAGTCTTCAAATACATAAAAACGATTTCTATTGTAGCCAGTTTTCTCTTCAAGAATTCCAATTTCAACAAATGCTTTGAGGACACCGTTAGCTGTGGCAGGAGTTATTTTTAATTTTTCACTCACAAGTTTAGAATTAACTTTTGGTTGTGAATATAATAATTCTAATAGTCTTTGACCATTTGCTGCTTTCTTACCTATTTTATTAAGTTTATTTTCAACTTCTTTTTTGAGTTTAATTATTTCATCAAATGTTTTAATACTATTTTTTGATGTTTCAATAATCCCACTTAAAAAGAATTTAAGCCATTGAGCCATATTATCAGTTTGTTTTACCATTGAAAGTGAATCATAATATGACATTCTATTACGTTCAAAGAAATCAGAAATGTAAAGTACAGGTTTATTAAGCAAGCCTGAACTAATTAAATAAAGGATTATTAAAAGGCGTCCTGTTCTTCCGTTTCCGTCTAAGAACGGGTGAATTGTTTCAAATTGATAGTGTACAATTCCGGCTTTTATTATTTCAGGTACTTGTAGGTTTTCATTATGCAAAAACTTTTCAATGTCAGTTAATAAATCTGGCAACATATTAGGTTCTGGTGGAATAAAAAATGCGTCTTGTAAAGATGAACCGCCAATCCAATTTTGAGATTTACGAATCTCACCAGGTGTTTTATGTTCGCCACGGACGCCTTGCAATAATATTCTATGAGCTTCTTTTATTAATCTCATAGAAATCGGCAGCTCTTTTAATCTGTCAATTGAGTAATTTATAGCTTGAATATAGTTTTGAACTTCATGCCAATCGTCTCGCAATTCCGGTTTAATTTGTTCAACCGGTGTAATTGCGTCTTCGAAAGTTGTCCTTGTGCCTTCAATTCTATTGGAATTAGTCGCTTCTTTAGTTGCATACATTTTAATAAAAAATTCAATATTAGGAATTAAATCAGCATAAGTATTTAATTTGCCAAGCCAAAGACTAGCATCTTGCAATAATGGTGCAAGTTCTTCAAGATTCCAATCAATATCCTCATTAATAAATGACGGATTAAATGGCTTGTAGCCTTTATGCAAAATATATGTTCCTGCTTTATATTCCTTCATTATAATTTGTCCTTATTTTAAGAAACCCTTTTTTCTTATATTATAACATAATTTTATTATAGTTTTATGTTTGTAAATCTTTATTACAAAGATACAATTTTATTTTATGTTAAAATAAGCTAATCATGAACAATCAAACTATAAGACTTTCACAATATTATCTTGCTTATATCGATATTTTAGGAATTAAAGAGGCTATTAAATCGAATAAAAGTGAAGAATATTTGAATAATATTAAAGAGCTTTATGAATTAACTTATTCATATATTAAGGTTAATTGTCCGCAAGAATACTTTCTTAAAGCTAATATTAAAATATTTTCTGACAACCTAGTTATTGCAGTACAAAAGAAAGAGTGTTATGAGTTTGGTACTCCTAATGAAATTGCATCTTGTTATTTAATGATTTTTGCTTCATTCTTTCAAGTTTTGGCTTTAAAATATTCATTGTTAGTTAGAGGAAGTATAATTGTTGATGATTTATATATTGATGAGACATTTATTTATGGAAAAGCTCTTTCAGAAGCATATAAACTTGAATCAGAAATTGCAAATTATCCTAGAATAATAATAAATCCTCGAGATATTCATTTGTTCATGAAATCGGATTTTCAACAGAAAATTATTAGTAAGGATAGTTCAAATATATATTATATAAATCCTTTTGAATGTTATTTTACTTATGTTCCCAAAGAACATAAATTAGATAATCTTAATGTTATAACAGAGATTTTAACCGAAAAATTAAGTGAAAATAATGATAATAAAATAAATCAAAAGGTGTGCTGGTTTATTAATATGTTTAATGATTTTTGCTCAAGTAATGGTTATTTAGACAATATTATTAATCTTGATAACTATCCATATTCTGAACAAAAGATAGAAGTTAGAGTTACGGGTTTTGCTAGAGAATTAATTAAGAAAGAAGATTGATAAGGTTTAAATACAAATCAAGAGAAAGTTTTTATGCTATAATTGCGGCATGACCATAAAAACATTATTTTATTATTTTTCATTAATTTCAGATTACTATGCCTTTATCATTGCTCTTATTATTTCTATTTTATTTTTTAAATTTCTTTGTAATTATAGTAAAAATATAAATAAAATAGCTCTTAAACAATTAGCTTTTTTTAAAAATAATCAAAAATACCTTGAGAAAGTTTTTGTTGAATATGATGATACAAAGGAAGTTTTGAGATATTTCATTTACAAAAACAAGTGGAAACTCAGACTTGTATCATTCTTTAATTCACTATTTGATAATCCAGAAGGTCATACACTACAGAATAATGTTATTGATAAAAGCATAATATTTCACTTTAAATTTTTTCAGGCTTATTTTTCATCAACCAAAGATATCATAAATAAGATACAATCAACATTTCGTATCTTAAATGACGAAAGATTAAATAAACAATTATTTGTAGAAAAAGACGATAATACTTATGAAAAATTCTGGGGAGCAGGCTATACTTACAACAGATACTTTGAAAAACTTAAAAATTATATTGCAGCAATTGAATCAAAATGTATTTTAATAAAAGGAACGGCGGGAAATGGAAAAACAAATTTATTATGTAATATAGTTCAATTTTTAATAAATTTAAATAATCCTTGTTTATTTATAAATTCTCGAGATATCAACAAAGAGGTAAAACAATTTGTATACGAACTTATTCCCATTAGTAATCTTGTAAGAAATAAAATGGATTTCGATATAATACTTTTTATTTTAAATATTATTTTAAAGTTTCAAAGAAAAAATTTGTATATTGTTATAGATGCAATTAATGAAAACGATACAGAGATTTTTTCTAATTCATTTAATGATTTTATAAATTTTATAAAAAACTATAGTAATGTAAAATTAATCATGTCTTGTCGCTCAGAATATTTTAATGAGCGTTTTAATGCTATCTTTAAAGGCAAACAAGATGATTTTATATTTACATATGAAATTAGGCAATATCATTTTACCAATAGAATCAATAAAAGACTTTTTGAAAGTTATAAAAAAGAATTCAATTTTAATGGCGAAATTATAAATGATGTTTTTTCAGACTTAATCAATTCGCTACTTCTCATGAGAATATTTTTTGAAGTTTATAGAGATTCAACCGAAAAAGTTGTAAGTTTAAGTAAATACAAGATTTACGAAAAATATATAAAACAATTGAAAAATAGTACAAACAATCCCGAATTATTGATAAATAAACTAATAACAAAAATGCTTCAAAAAAATAAATTTAGTGAAATCTCTATTGGCGAATTAGAAATTAGCGAAAGTGAATTTTCAACATTTAAAAAAATTGCTGATGAAAATATATTAATTAGCAGGACAATAAAAAAATACGAAAATACATTGCCAGAAACCGAAGAAGAGGTTTTCTATTTTGTATTTGATGAGTTGCGCGATTATTGCATATCAAAATTGGTAATAAAAGAGTGTTTAGATAATGGGGATAATAAATTCAGAAGTTTATACAATTTAATAGAAAAACTAGCTGAGCAAAATGCATCTCCACTTGAAGGAGTCCTAACGTTTTCGTATAAACATTTTAAAGAAACAGAAGATATTAATAATTGTATAGAACTTTTAGTGCGTTTAAATACTGAATGCACATATGGAAGATATGATACCGAACTAAAAATTAACAAAGAAAAATACTATAACTTTAATAATTTAGGGTTAAACCTAATATTTGAAGATAATGAAAAACTTTTAGATTGCGAAATGGTATTTATAAAACTTACAATAGAGGATAATCGTAATTCATATATTCTTATTTTCTTAGCTAACTTTCTATTTATTTGCGAAATGACGAAAAGAATTTATTCAATAGAAATATTAAATCAAATACTACTCGGAATTGAAGATTATAATCTTTTACAAAAGAAAGCTCAACCATATGTTGATATTGCATATCAAAAAGCTTTATTAAAAAACTTAAAAGAAATGTCTGAATCTCAAAAAGCAAACTGGTTTAAATACATCGCAATACTTGTACTTTCACAAGAAAAAGAAACTTTATTGCTTTTTGAAAATGAAAGCAAGCAACACCCTGAAATTATCAGAAATATTATTAAAGAATGTAAATGTAGCAAAATAAAAGAAAATGCTGAAAAATTTTTACAAACAATCATGAGGGATATAACATGAAACAGTATTCTTTGCAATTTGGAGATTATTTTTTCTTTGTAAAGAAACCAATAATTACCTCAAAGTATTGGTTTCTAAGAAAATTGAAAATAAAAAAAGGAAGCTATATTTCCATTACTTTTTCAAAAATATATGATTTCTTTTGTAATCATGCGATAAATCTACAGAAAGAGTACGAAAAATACTACCAAAAAGAATATACGTCATTTGAGGAATATTTGCGTCAGAAACACAATCTTTTTGATAATGAAATAGAATGTTTAAAGAATCAAAACTCATATTATAAAAATATTAAAATATGTCCAAATTGGAATGCATTAGGTTTATTTTATGATGATAGATTTGTAGAAATATTTGCAAATTTCTTTGGTGGCGATTTTAGCAGATTGAAGGGTAATGATGAAGATTAGAAATGGTTTTGTAACAAATAGTTCATCGACTAATTTTTTAATAATTTCAAAAAAAGAAATAACAACGGAATTTCTTTTTAAAAAATTGGGTTTCAAAAATGATTCTATTCTTGCTGATATGGGCTGGGAGTTATGTAATAATTTATTGTATAGGCCTGATATAGATACTTTAAATTTTGAAGATATTAAAAATGATTTTGGAATTAAAACTGCTGAAAAGTGGCAGATACTTACGACAAAAGGTTATAATTCCCTAAGAGGCAGAACTCATAGTGAAGATGATTCTCTAACCTCATTTTTTACAATGGATTCTTTTGAAATTGATGAAAAAGATTTTTATATAAATGGAAAAAATTGCATTTGGTAGAATGATAATTTATAAAGATAAAAAATATAACTTCATAGAATATTTTAATCCCCAAAATGGTTTTTTAATAAGGGGTGACGTTATAGGTCAAAAAGGCATTAATCCTAGAGAACGTTCTTACCCTGAATTATTAGATATTGGAATTATGGGACAATGTCACATTTCTCAACTTGGAATATGTAAAAAAGCCGGAATAGATTGTTATCAACAGGCCTTATTAAAAAAATCTCCGAACATGAGTCTTGAAAATTATGAAAAAATATTAATTGAATCTCAAGGAAAAACTTTTCAAATTGCACTGGGCGGCGCCGGAGACCCTAACAAACATGAGAAGTTTGCAGAAATTTTAAAATTAACGAGAAAATATAACATTGTTCCTAATTTGACCACAAGTGGAATTTTTATAACTGAGGATGAAATAAAACTTATAAAAACCTATTGTGGAGCATGTGCCGTTTCATTTTATTCTAGATTAGATTCAGGCATTAACGAAACAAATATAGAAACAATAGAAGCTATAAATAAATTAATTAAAGCGAATTGCACTACTAATATTCATTTTGTTATATCTAAAGATACCATTGAAGAAGCAATAATAAGATTAGAAAATAACCTATTTCCAAAGGGAATCAATGCAATAATTTTTATTTTATATAAAGCTGCTGGATTTGGACAAATAGATAAGATTTTAAACTTTAATAATAAATATTTTCAAAAATTTTTAGATATTATAAATAATAAAAAATTTGATTTTCAAATAGGATTTGATACATGTTGCTCACCTGCTATATTAAAGAAATGTTCTAAAATTCCGATTGAATCTTTGGATTTTTGCGAAGCTGCAAGATTTTCTATGTATATAGATTCAGAAATGAATGCATATCCTTGTTCGTTTGATTGTTCAAATAAAAAATGGGCAGTCTCTCTAAAAAATAATTCCATACAAGAAGTTTGGGATTCAAAAGTGTTTAGTACTTTTAAAGATAATTATTACAATTCTTGTCTAAATGAATCATGCAAGAAATCTTGTGGAGGTCAATGTGCATTAGGTTTGTGTCAAGGCATATGTAAATAATTTAAAATTACGGAATTTTTCTATGGCTCCGATTAAAGGAGGCTAAATGTGGATTTTGCCCCTCCCCCGCCCTTGTGTGAAATCATATTTTTTTTAAAATTCAATCTTTCCTTAATCGCATTAGAGTTGCAAAATGGTTGCAAAAATTCTGATAACTCAATATTAAATCTAACACAAAACGAGAATAAATTTTGCTTCGAATTCATGCGCCACAATAAACAGAGATAAATTCTAATAAATCCTGAAAAGTGGCGACAATACTGCACTATACAACTTCTAAGCGGTAGGTCAACGGGCGATAAAAACAAAAATTTGACAATTAAATAGAACACAAGATATGCGTCTGTAGCTCAGCTGGATAGAGCATCTGCCTTCTAAGCAGAGGGTCCCGCGTTCGAATCGCGGCAGGCGTATTTTTTGTGCCTATTTTTGAAAATGCTACAAATTTACTACAAATTGAAAAAGAGCTTTTTATTTTAGGCAGAAAGGCTCTTTTTTTTATTTCCACCCCCGCCCTAGAGGGGTTAGATATAAATTTCACTATTTATCAAGAGTTAGAAAAACTCCCGGCTAAATTTTGAAAATTGAAAGGTTACAGAGAGTAAAGCATTTAGCAATCTAAAATATGTTGCTTGTAATTTAAACCAAATGCCTCAGCCAATTTAACAGGTACTGCATTTCCTACTTGCTTCCCCCAAGATGTAACACCTGCACCTTTAAATTCAAAATCCATGGGGAATGATTGAATACAAGCCGCTTCTCTTGGTGTTAAAGCTCTATTTTGCTCTGGATGTCCAAATCGTCCATTTGATAAACTTGTACATTTTGTTGTTAAAGTAACAGAAGGTTCGTCCCATTTTAAGCGACCATAAACATCTGCATGACCTTTATGTGTATCATAACATTTTAAAGCTAATTCACCATTGCAATTGGCAATGCTTTGACCTTCTTTAATATTTTTGATTCTTGCCAAATTGATTTCAGAAAGTTTAGCAGATTTATGATTCAATACTTTTTTGCTTTCACAACCAGCGGCTAATTTTGGCAATGAAGAAATAGCTTCTCTTACTGTAATAAAAGGTTTTTTACAATTTGGACCGTGAGTAGCCTGTGGGAAAGATATCTCATTAATTTTGCTAGCAATTAAAATTAAGCGACGTCTTTTTTGAGGAACACCATACTCCTCTGCACAAACAATCTGAGGACCAGATACATGATAGCCTTTAACTTTTAATTTTTTTTCAAACTTATATAGTGGTGATTCATGTGGTTTTAATTTTTTCATGCCAGGAACATTTTCAAAAAATATAAAATCGGGTTCATATTCTTCTACAAAACGAGAAAACTCATCTAATAAAGAAAAACGTTTATCGTCTTTTGAAAATCTTTTTTTATTTTGACTAGAAAATGGTTGACAAGGAGCACAACCACAAAAAAGAATATAATTATCTTTTTGATATTTATCAATATATTTTTTTAATGAATTGGTTTCTATATTTCTAATATCGTCATTTAAAAACAATTCTGGTTTTATATTATGCTTATATGTTTCGGCTGCATCTTTATCGTTATCGATACCTACAACAATATCAAGTCCTGCTTGCTTGAAACCTTGTGCCGTTCCACCGCAACCAGAAAAAAAATCAAAAACTTTAATTTTTTTCTTTGACATTTGTAAATACCTCTATGAAAATTCTAACACATAAAATATTACATTAAATGATTTTATCTAAAATGTTTACTTTTATTTGTGAAATATAAGGAGAATTGCTTTTAATCCACTTTCGAACAAATTCTTTCTCTAAACACTCAATGTTTTTTGAAGAATCATCTTCATAAATAATTTGTGCCAAATATCTGAATTTCTCTTTATAGTTATTTATTGTTGAAAATTTTTCTAAATGTTGTTGTAATTTAGAAATTTCCAGAGCTTCTAACTTATTTTTACAATATTCATCTGACCAAATAATTTCTTCGGGTTTACTTGCTGGCAAATAAGATAAATGATTTTTTCCATAATTTATAAATGCCTTCCTTTGTTCAATTAAAATATGATTAGGGGTATTGCTATCATTAACAAATAATTTAGACATTTTTGATATCCCTGTTACATTTTTAATATTATCTTCTAAAAGGCTTAAGCTAATTTCCGAATCACTAATAGTGTTTAAGTTTAAAAATTTTGTTTCAGTTTCTTTATCTCCATCAAGAGCAAAATAATAATTTTTGTTTACACTTTCATCAAATCTAGTTGCTAAAGAAGCTGCATCTTGGTATAAATTATCTGCACCACCAAAATTAGTTCTTATGCTTATATTTTCATAATTTATAGATTCCTCTTCTTTGTATTTATCCCTTACTGCAATTATTATATTTTTAGCTAAATTGTCTTCTACAAAGATTACAGGTGTTGATAATAAGGAAAAACCTACTACCTTAAATGCCGCTTGATAAGAAACATTTGCTAAAACCTCAAATGCACCAGAAATCTCTTCTCTAAAGACTTTTATTGATTCCTTTGGAAGTCCATTAACAAAACTAGGCGAATGAGTAGAAACAACTACTTGAAGTCTTTTTTCTAATATTTGACTTAAAAGAAAATCTCTTAATTTTTCTTGTGCTAGTGGATGCAATGAAACTTCTGGTTCATCTAATAAAATTAATGAACCTTCTGAAGCATTTAAGACTTTGTATACTAGGATTGAAGCTGACATTTCACCGCTACCAGCAAATGCCTCAGAATAATTTAAGTTGTCTGTTTTAAATAAAATTGAAGCACCATAACTTTCAAAAAGGTGGTGATAAACCAATTTTGCTTCCGTATAATTTTTTCCCAAGATTTGATTTATACATTCTAATTCTTTTTCAGTAAAATCAATAGGTAGTTCATTATAGTATTTTGCTCCATTTGAATGAGGAATTACATATTGCTTGGATTCGTTAAATACTTTTTTAAGCTTTTGTCCTTGATATCTTAAATAATCCTGCTTTTTATTTGCACTAATATTTGGCTTTGTATGTCTTTCCCCAAAATAAAAATATTTATCAAAAGCACTTAATTCACCCCTAAAATCAATATAAACAACATTTTTACTTATTCTGGGGTCTCTTACTTTTGTTGTCATTCCATAACTCTGAACTGGTTCTCGCTTTTCCCAATAATCAGGGTCATTTTTTCTATACACAGCTTGATATAATACTTCATATTCTATATTATTATTTATGTACTTGTACCAAATAGTTGGCCAAACCGCTGAAATTTTGGGATATTTTGAAGATACGTCTTTTTGAGTTATTTCATCTATTGGAGTTGAAAACCAATTTTCGCTAGGTGAATTCCCTTCGGGACATCCCTTAATAGCTTGTAAACAATAGCTTTTGCCACAACCATTTTGACCAATTAACACAGTAAGTGGAAATGTAAAATTAATCTTTGAGCCTATCTTAATGTTTTTAAAATATGGTAGGTTAATTTCTGTTATAAAATTATCAAATTTACCATTATTAAAATCTTCTTTTATTTTAGCTATAATATCCATAAAAACCTCATTCTACTATTGTAATAGAAAACATTCTTTTACACATGAATATTAAGAAAAATTAAGTGGTGTTAAATATAGTGCTAATATTCGCAACAATTTTAAAATTTTAGTGCATGAATCTTTTTTCTTTCTCGATAAAATTTAATCAATAGCCCTTATTCCAAAGAATACTGGCTAGTTAAGTGAGTTATTTTATAAGGAGGAAGAATGAAGAATCTTGAAACAAAAAGCGAGGAAATTCAGCATTTGCTTTTTGAGGCGAGGTCATTGATAAAAATTTGTGCCTTAGCTTCGGACTCTTGTATTACGGATAAAGAATTACAGTTACAGGATAACCTGGAAATTTACGAAGTTCTACGCAAAGTAAATCTATTGCTTGCAAATATAGAGCATATCTTAGATACCTAAAGAGTCTCAAAAAATTGTGCAAGTTTAATATCAAAGGCTTTAGCTAGCTTGAATATTTTGTCAACACTCGTGTTTCTTTCGCCTCGTTCCACCATTCCTATAAAATTAGTAGATAATCCAATTCTTTCTGCAAGCTCAGATTGAGTTAAACCGCTCTTTTTTCTTAAGTCACGGATACGCAAACCAAAAATTTTTAAATTATTTTCTTTTTCGATTAATTCTTCTTTAGTCAAATTATCCATTAAAGCTATTATGATAGGTACTTTGACTATATAAAACAAACTGACCGTGTTATTTTAAAATTTTTGTAGTATATTTATTTTTAGAGGTAAATATGAAAAAGCAAACTCTCTGTTTAATAATAATTATTATTATAGTTGCAGGAATAGTGCACCTATCCTTTTATGAGAATCAAGCACAAAATCACATATTAATACCCATAAAACTTGATGATAAATATGGCTATAAAAATCAAAATGGAAAAATAGTAATTAGACCAAAATATAAACAAGCATTAAACTTTTGTAACGAAAAAGCTTTAGTTCAATATTGTAATAATAAAAATGAGTGTCATGTAGATTTAATTAATAAAAGAGGGAAAAAAATCAATAAACAAAAAATTATTTCTAACTTGGATTTTTTTAACAATCTTTCCGTTGCTAGTATAAATGGTCAATATGGTTATATTAATAAATGTGGTGATTTTGTTATAAAACCTATATATGAAGTTGCTTCTACATTTAATGATAATCTTGCCCCTGTTGCAATCTATGATGTTTCACGCCGATGTAATTTATGGGGGTATATAAATTTAAAAGGTGAAACCGTTATTCCCTTCCAGTTCTTTGAAGCTAATCAATTTATAGATGATATTGCAATAGTTAAAACTTTGATTGGATATAACATTATAGATAAAGAGGGGAGAATGCTATGTAAGCAAAATTTCTTTTCAGACATGCCACCAACTACAACCAATAAAAAGATTTTCACTTATAAAATACATTCAAACTGGCCTTTCGATACATATACAGAAGTAATAGAACTTGATTGCAATTGTAGAATTATAAATCGATATGACTATAGTACGAATTAAACTTTAAAAATTAAACAGAAAGCGAGGTTTTATGAAAAAGATTTTATTATCATTAGCAATATTATTTTTATTTAGTGCTAGTGCAAATGCAGCAACAAAAATTATTGAAAATTATGACGCTGCAAAATTAAAACAAGATATTATAGGAATCTATGCCTTAAAAGGTGCTGTTATTGAATCTAATAAATTGAATGAATATTCTTTTACAGTAAAAACACGTTATCTAACTTTATGGAGTGGATATCAATTTAAAAAGACTTTTACAATCGTACCAAATGGTAAAAATTGTATTTTGAGCTTAGTTAATAATTCATTTATTTGGCCCTATGATGTCAAAGAGCTATATGTTTTAGAAAAAGAATTAAAAGGTGGTTATACTTATGGTCTTAATTACTTTATTAAACTAAAAGCTAATCCAAATAAAAATTATATGTCTGATGGCATTGATTCTAATGGAACACCAACAAGAATTAGTAATTCTAATGACGCAGAAATCATTTATTTTTATGATGTTGTTCCAAAATCTACAATTAGAGGTCCCCGTCTAATTTCAACTACATTAAGTGCACAAGAACAAGGATTGAAGGCTAAAAACAGAATTGTTGAAATCAATGATAAACATATTAAGAAATATAAGCCACAAGAATTATGGATTTTATTAAATCCAACAAAAGCAGGGCAAACAATAAAAGTTGGGTATAAAGAAAAAACTGGTGGGAAAATAAAATATGCAACATTGCATAGTAAATATCAAAAACCTATTTTAGAAAATTTATAATAAAAGTGCCCTTAATTTCATTTCAAGGGCATTAATTTTTCTAATTCTTGTTCTATTATTTTTTCATCAGAGTAAAACAAATCTTCAAAAGAAGTATCTACTCCAAAATCAGAAAGTTTTGCAAATGATTCTTCGCCCATATTATAGATTTCTTTTGTTCTAACGATATATTGAATGTTTAAATTATCTTTTAATTGTTTTTCGCAAAAATCTATAAATATTTTAACTGCAGTTTTTGCATTATGTGATTTTCGGATTCTATCTATTAATGTCTTTTTTCTTCGTGCAAATATTGCATAATGACAATTAGGGTCATGGTATTCTGGGTTTGAGCCGCTCAATGTAGTACAATCAACACTATGGCAAAAATGTTTCCGCTCATCAAATTCAATATATTCTTTATTTCTAATAAAACTTGGGGCTTTAAATTTATCTATAGCACCACAATAAATACATTGTTTATAAGGTTTCTTAACCTCATAAGATATATCATCTTCAAAATCGAAAAGAGCTATATATTTAATGTGCACCAATAGCCAATCCATTGCATTTGGCTCTGGACTCATTGTTTGGGTTATTTGATATTTTATTACTTGTGGTAATGGTGAAAACCTATCAGCTAGATTGTATGAAAGAGCTCTAAAAAATTGTATTAATTGTAAATTATTTAATTTTGTTATTGGATTAATATACTTTTCTATAAAAGAATCTTCTTCTATTCCTAAATTTTTTGCTAAGTATTTTTGAGAGTTTTCGCCTATATCATAAATTCTGTCTGCTTTTTCTTCAAACCAGGCAATAAAGGCTTTTTTTAGTTCTTTTTCGTATTTTGTTTTGTTCATTTTATATTCCTAAAAGTAGCTAGTGTATATTATAAAATTCACTAGATAATTAAAATATAACTTAAATTTATATTCCTTGCAAGGCGTAAATAATTAAGACAAATAAAATAATAAGGAGAAATAAAAATGACAAAACCTACACTTGAAGAAGTAGAAAAATTCTTAGGTTATAGCCTAAAAAAAGTTGGAGTTAACCAATATCAAGGTCCATGTCCTTATTGCAGACAAGAGGGCGGCGATACAAAGGGGGATAACCTAAACTTTAATCCAAACAGAGGTATATTCTGTGGTATAACACCCGATAATGAGCATGGTAAACGCCTAGCACAAGAAATCATAAAAACCAGATATGAAGGAAAAGAAACCTATAAAAAAGTATCAGAGCTTAGTTATGGTGAAAAGGATATTGAAAGATACAGTTCAAATCTTTTTAATAATAAGAAAATGTTAGAGCTTGTAAAAGAAGCTACCGGATTAAGTGAAGAAGTTATCAAAGAATGTAAAATTGGTTTTAGTAAAGAAAGCAAAGTTTTTGTTCTTCCAATGATTGCAATTGATGATACTATTACCGGTCTTGAAATTAGAGTACCAGAAAATCACAAAGGCAAGTTCAAATTTTTGTGTAAAACAAAAGGTTATACAGAAAATATTGAAAAATGTTTATCTAAAATCAATTCCCCTAAAGAAGCAAAGAAAGCAATTATTTGTGCAGGATATAAAGACGGATATGCAATTTACCAGTATTTGAAAGATATTGGACAAGAGAATGAATATCAAATTTTAACAAATACCAACGGTGAGCCTAATACAGCAAGAGCGTTGGAGCCACATATTGAATATTTAAAGGGATTTGAGCAAGTAATTCTTTGTTTAGATAATGATAAAGCAGGAAAAAAAGCTGTTGAAAAAGTTGAGCAATCAATTCCTCTTATTTTCTATAACTTAAATTTAGGTAGACTTGCAGGAATTAATGAATATATTAATGATTTTAATGACTTGTACAAATATATCAAAAGCAAAAATATTACAGATGATGTTATAAAGAAAAATTTAAAACTTTCAAGTCATTCAATATTAAAACTGTATTTGAATAATCCAAATGCGGATTTAGAGCAAAAGAAAGTTGTTCAAATTGATAATAAACATACTTCTGTTATATCATACTTTAAAACCGGGATTTATCCATATAGAAATAATTACTATCATATTAGCTATAATTCTGAAAAATCAGAATTAACATATATTAGAAAGTCTAATTTCACACTAAATATATTGCGTACAATAATTTTCAACTCTCTTAGTTTTGAAAATCAAACAGAATATCGTTTGGAGGTTGTTACAAACATAGGTAAAAGAACAACAAAACCAAAAATTCTTACGCAAAAAGAACTTTTAGATATTAAAAATTTACATGAAATTTTAAAAGAGGGCGGGATTCATTTGCATACTTTAAAGGATGCAGAACTTAAAAATATCATATTAGAAGAATTAGACAACTTGAATGAAGAATTAAATATTTATAAAAACCCGTCTTTAATTCATCATCAATCAAAACCATACTGGATTTATAAAAATGCCGTGATTGATTTAGAAAATGGAAATATTCTTGTACCAACCAAAGAGAATAAAAACATTATACAAATTAGCCTACGTAATTTTATTGCCCTTGATGTTGATGACGGAATGTATGCACCTAGTTTATATATTCCTAATATGAGCTACGCAGATTTTATAAATGAAAATAAAGATGATGAGTTGATTTCTGAGTTAGCCCCAAAATCTAAAACAATAGAATCACTTATCGCTAAAGCCTTGTTTGTCAATACGTTACGAACATACGGGAATAAGGTTGAACCGTTCTTGTCTCTTGGAACAGCCCTTATGAGCCCTTTTGTCAACATATTATTTGAAAAAACTATGGGATACCCGATTAATTTTATGTATGGTGAAGCTGCAAGCGGAAAAAGTAACTTACTTCAAACAATAGCTTACACTTTTGGATTTGATACAAGGTTTTTGAGCAGCGGAAATGATACGGCATTAAATTTATTACACAATATGGAATACTACAGTAGCACTCCGATATTATATGCAGAAATTGAAGGATATATGCGAAAGAACTTTGAAACAACTGTCAAAGCTGTATATGATAGAAATGCAAGAAAAAGAATGACTGCTTTTGGTAAAAATCAAGATATTAAAGCAATAAATGCTACTTTAAATTTTGCAAGCAATGATAGAGCGCATAGAAATCCTCAAACTGCAACAAGACTTGTTTATACGGAATTTTATAAAGATGATTTTAATCCGCAAGAAGCAAGTAAAATAAATAGCATTAGAGAAAAATATCTTTCTTGTATCTTGCCTAAAATCCTTTTAAGATTCAATGACAAAGAAAAGCTATATACTGATTTGAAAAACAAATGTAAAATTATTCAAGAATTCAACCCAAACCTGGATTTAAGGTGTGTAAACAATATAGCAATAGCAATGTTGGGAATGGATTATTTATTACAAGTAGCTGATTTTAATGTCGAATTTAAAGAGGGTGAAGAAGTAAAAATCCTTAGTCAAAATCTTGAAAAATATGTAAAATCTCATCAAGCCATAATACATACGGAAGATTGTTTTGAGAAGTTCATGCAAATATTTTTAAATCTCGCAAAAAGCGATAAGATAAAATTTTGTGGCGAATATATTTTTAATGAAAATAAACGCGAATTAAGCATATATATTGAAGGAACTTATCAATTATTTAAGAAAGAGTATAAACAGTCAGAGGAAAATGGTGTTTATATTCCCGATAGTAAGGATATAAGGATTCAGGCTCTTAAGAACGAATTTATTACTTATAAGTCTAAAAACTTTGGAAATAATAAGACTAAACGAGCAATAATCATTCAAATACCCGAAAATGATGAATTTTTAAACTACATTTTTGATGAATTAGTTAAACATCAAGAAGAAATGACAGAGCGTGAATTGAAAAAAAGTGACCCGATTTATACGCCATACATGAGTTTGAAAGCTTCAAATGCTGATTTGATATAACGCAATTTATTTGCAATCCCAAAAGGTTTGTAAATAAAGGGTTTTAGCTAAAAATTGCATTATTACAAAGTTACGAAAAATATTTTATTATTTTAAATTTTAAAGTAATTTTGCAATTTAAATAAAAAACTAGTCTCAAACTCATACAAAACAAACCTTTTGGAAATTGCGAAAATAATTACACTAAATTACGAAAGGAACAAAAAATGTTATTAACCATAAAAGAAATATCAAAAATTTTAAAAATATCCGAATCTACACTTTACAGGTGGGTACACAAACGGGCAATCCCGTTTGTGAAACTCGGAGGCAAATTGTTATTCTCACAAGACGATATTCAAGAGTACATAAAGAAAAATTCTGTTAGCAATTTGTAGTCAAAGCGCTTACAGAAAGCCGAATACACGGCATAATAAAAATAAAAGGATTTAAAAAATTATGGCAAAAGTTCGAAAAAACAAAAGAGCAAATTATTGGGAGGTCGATTATCTCGACCTCTTCGGTAAAAGAAAAGTAAAAGGCGGTTTTAAAACAAAAGTTGAAGCCGAAGCCTTTATGGTTGATATTTTATCAAAAGTCCAAACTGGCACAATGCCTAAAAATAATAAAATGACTTTCACAGAAGCTGCTGATATTTTTATGCGGCTGCATGCAAATAAAAAGTGTAAACCTAATACAGAACACGGTTATCACGGTTATTTAAAAAATCATTTATTACCTTACTTTGGGAAGATGAAATTAACTGAAATTACTTCGCTTGCGGTCAATGAATTTATCGCACAAGAACTTGAAACAGGGCGTAAAAATTCAACTGTGAATAAGTATAAAAAACTCATGAGTCAAATTTTTAGCTTTATGATTGACAATGAAGTTATAGTGAGAAATCCTTTAGCCAGAATCAAATCATTAAGAGAAGAAAAAAGCGAGGAGGTTTGTGCTTTATCAAGTCAAGAAGTGCAAATATTACTTTCTAAAACAAAACAAGTATATCCCGATTTTTACCCTTTGTTATTTACCGCTATTTTTACAGGCTTAAGACAGGGTGAGCTTATGGCTTTAACTTGGGATTCGATAAATTGGGTAAAAAGGCAGATTACGGTTGATAAAAATTATACTCATGGAAGACTTGGAACCCCTAAAACGGGAAAAATAAGAAAAGTCGACATGTCTTTGGAGCTTGTAAAAGTCTTGAAAGAATGGCGCTTGGCTTGCCCTAAAGGTGAAAAGAATCTTTTGTTTCCAAATGGCGAAGGTGAGTATCAAGACGCAAATAATATGATTAAAAGAAGGTACAAACCGGCTTTAAATCGTGCAGGAATTAATTATATAAAATTTCACGGTTTAAGACACACTTATGCAAGTCTATTACTTGCAAATGGTGTACCGATGAAATATGTTCAGCACCAATTAGGCCATAGCTCAATTAAAATGACAATGGACTTATACACTCATCTTTTGCCTGAAACTAACGAACAATGCGTTAATGCCCTTGATAATATTGTCGAAAAGACTCGTGAACCGATAGAAATTAGGAAATTTGGGACTTAAAATAATTTATTCATCCAATATTGAAAAATCAAGATTTTTAAGTATAGAAGTTGTTTTTATCTTTATAATTGCACAAAATCTTGATAACTCTAAGAAAAAATTCCATTCAAAATCTAAATTCTTAAGTACGAAATAAACCTGTTCATATTCATTTCCTTTAAATACTCCCTTTTCGGCATATCCTAAATCATATGATTCAAATCTTTTCGCCATTTCAAATGTTTCATTGTTGCTCATACGAAAAGCAGACTTTATATCGTGTTCAAGAATAGACATAACTCCATAGTCGTCTATGCATGTTACTTTTTCATCTTTCATTTTATAAATTCTATCTATAATAGCAGCATATTCATAGAGAACATTTTCTGGAATTTTTTCTAATTTATCAATTACTTTGTTTAATGTTTCAAGAATTCCTCTTTGTTCATCTTCTTTATAATTTAGAATTTTAAAAAATTTTTTTAAATTTTGAGGTCTTTTAACAATTCTATCCTCAGTATGGTCGTTGAAAGTTAAAAGTATAGCATCTTCAGGATTTAAAAATTTTCTTTCATGCTCTTCTTTCATTTTTTGTAAGACTTCTACAGTATATATCTGTTCATTATTAGTTTTGATATGGTGTTCATGACACATAAGCATTAAGTTTTCTGGAGCTCGTCTTTCTTCGTTGGTCATTTTTGGATTAAAACGTTCTCCTTTTACGCCTTCAATATGACAAATTTGCCCTATAAAGGTACCGTCCTCATCTATCATTAAACGATTACATCCAGTAAATGCACAAATATTACCAGATTTTGCAAATAATTCACGTATAGTTTCTTTAGTTGGCTCAAGTCTTTTTGGTTCTTCCGTCATTGATAGTCCCCCTTTTATATTAAATCACGTTTACTTAAAATTCTCTCCAAAATAAACAAAAAATTAATATTTGAACTCGGATTTGAAACCGTAAAACCGCATTTTACTACGCACACACTACAAACTTCTTGCAAAAAACCTGATAAAGCCTGATTAAAGGGGGTAAATATTGAGACAAGAAGCAAGCACAAAAGCAATAAAAATAATCACTTCTAACTAATTATGATAAAAACTAAAAACCTCTGAAAAACGGCATGAGAGCTACTTCTAAGCAGAGGGTCCCGCGTTCGAATCGCGGCAGGCGTAAATTTTAAAAAAAGGCTTAGATTGAGTTCCGAGCCTTTTTTCTTTCGGCTCTGATGGATTTTGATTGTTTTTAGATTAAGGTTGCAAAAAGTTGCAATATTATTTCAAGAATATTTTATTTACTATGACGCCTGGTTGTTGTAAATTTTTAGTATTTGTATAAGTATATAATTAACGAAAAGGAACATTTGCAATGAACAAGATTTCTAATATGCTCAACAATAGCATAAGAAAACATCCTAAATTCTTTAAGGTATTCACTCCTGTAGCTTGGTGTATAGATTTTATTGTTGTGCTGTATTGGGGTGTTCTATATAGAGGATTTAGCATAATAGAAATTATAAGTTCATTTATTCTTTCTTGTGTACAGTTAGGTTTTATGCTCTTGGCTGTTTCGTTAATATTTGAATTTGTAATAGATAAATATGAATTAGCAAATAACTTTAAGTATTGTATAACATTGTTTACTAATAAAAAGTTACTTATTTTCATTATTTTTGCATTAATTGCAGTATTGATATTTTATATAAAAATAAATTCCAGAAGTTTTATAACAATATTTGCGACTAAAAATAAATTTATGAAAGTAAATGAAATAATGTTTAAAACAAAAACCAATGAAGATATTTACAACCTTTCAAATATAGTATGTGATGATTTTAACTTTAAGACAAGTACTAAATGCGAACTTACATTGCAAACAACACGTATTACAAATTTCTCGAAGGCTTTAGACTTAATCGCAGTAGGTAGGTATGATGAAGCCGATAGCATTGTAAATGGGGAACCATCTTACGAAACAATTTATTTAACGTATTTTTGAGAAATTGATTTATTCGGAAATATTCTTAAAATATATAATGTGAGTGGTGATGAAATTTAATTAACACATTTGTTATTAACTTTAGGTGACAAGTGAGGGCATAAATTAATTATTACTATTTGTAGTTTATTATATAAAACTATCTCCTGTAATTTTCAGCAAATTATTATTTTACCCTGCCGGGTAATAAAAAAAATGTTTTTTTCTTTTAGAATACTTTCTGCAGAGCATTCTGCAGAAAGGCGGATAAAATGAGTTTTAATCCATTAAAAGAAAAGGGTATTCCAGTTGAAAAACAAGTCAGAAACTGGCACCAGATAGTAGGTAAGCCTTATAACAAAACAGATGTTGATTGTTATACAAGAACAAGACAAATTTTGATGAACGGTATAGAAATAGAGGCGTGGGGTTTCAAACACCAGCTTAACCGATTTGTTCCTGATACTAAAGATAAACAGCTTATTGCACTGATTAGCAGAATAGAAGATTCTCAACAGACGACTGCAAACTGGATGGGACCTGCAGATCAGTCTGTTTTAGAAACGACGCTGGGGTATGAACAAGTTGCTGTTGATTTGACTGCGTGGATGGCGCAAAATGAGCCGGATCCTTATGTAAAAGAAACCTTTGACTTCGGGCTTCTGGAAGATTTTGACCACCTGTATAGATACAGTCAATTTGCATATATGACTGAAGGTATTGAACCTAATGATATTGTACAAGGTAAGACTGATGTTATTGTAGGAAGACCAACTCAGCATCACCACAATGATAATGGCTTGAGAATAAGAAAACATTATGATAAAAATACAGCACATCCTCAGACAAAGGTTAATATTTTAACTCTTCTTTCCGGTGAACAGCAAACTCATAATTACTATGCTGAACACGGTTTTATGTACGGTGACCACGTATTAAGAGAAACTTATGCGGAGATTAAGGATGTAGAGGAAGAACATGTAACTATGTATGAATCTTTGATTGATCCGACAGAGTCTATGTGGGAAAAGTTCCTTATACACGAATTTACCGAGGTATGTAATTATTATACCTGCATGGAAGATGAACCGGATGATAGAATCAAAAAGATTTGGGAATTGTTTGTTGATATAGAACTTGGACACCTTCAAGCTGCAGCAAGTTTGTTCTGCAAGTATGAAAAGCGTGATCCAGAGGAAGTTATCGGCAGCGAAATCGTTATTCCTTGCAGATTCAAGAGTCAGAAGGCTTATGTACAAAAAGTTCTTGAAAAAGAAGTTGATAAACGTCTGGAATCTCAGGGTGAGTTTACTACAATAAAAGCTCTTCCGGAAGATTGGCCTAGCTATGATGTTCAGATGAAACAAAATGAAATCAGCTCTCCTTCGGAAAATGCAGTTAGACTTGCAGGCACATATCATGATAGAGATATTGTTGCAGCAGACGAACAACTTAAAGACAAAGAAGTTGCTATCTTGAAAAAAGGTCTTCAAAAAGATGGCGTTGCCTGGAATACGGTAACTCCAGAAGAGTTAGAAAAAATGATTAAAAAGCACGAAAAAAGAGAAGACGAGAAAGAAAAGTTAATATAATTTATTAAAAAAGAGTCCTATTTATTAGGACTCTTTTAAATGTTTAACGTGTTTGTAGATGTATAAAATACCAAGTATACCCACTACAACAACGATTAAAATATCAAACTTATGCCAGAGATGCTTAAACATTTCCATATTCTGTCCGAATTTTACCCCGACATAAACAAGCAGATAACTCCAAACAAGCGAGCCCAGGAATGTAAGTGTAAAAAATATTCTTTTTCTTGCCCTCAAAATGCCGGCAGGAAGTGAAATAAAAGTTCTTATTACAGGCAGCATTCTGCATATGAAGAACGCCCAATCACCATATTTTTCTACCCACTTATCAGCATCATCAAGATCTTTATGCGAAATTAAAAAATATTTTCCATATTTTTCAATAAACTTACGTCCTCCGAAATAGCCAAGGTAGTATGAAGGAATTGAACCTAATACGCATCCGAATGCACCGGCCCAGGCAGCTACGTGAAAATTCATTTCACCTTTGCTTACAATATAGCCCGCAAAAGGAAGTATGGCTTCACTCGGAAGCGGTATATTGCAAGATTCTATTGCCATAAGCAAACTTATACCGAACGGACCCATTACGGTGATAATGTGTTCTATAAATTTAACAAGAACAGCAAGTACAGTATTAATTAATTCCATAAATTTCTCCCATCATTTATATTTAACTTTGTTTATCAAGCAGGCTGTTAATTGCGTCGTAAATTCTTTGGAAATCATGATTAGGCGCCAATTTAGGACAGCGTCTGAGTTTATTCCCTTTGAAATATGATTCAAGAACATCAATCAACTCCGCGAGAGGTTTAATAAGATTAGTAGTTAAAGTTTTTATTAGTATTAATCCAAGAACCCAGGTAATAAGAGTTAGAAAGCCAATAACCCAGGCACCAGCAGAACTTAATTTTTTTGCCCGTAAAGCTGCATTCTGCATCCCGACTCTGTTTATTCTTGACAATTCTATTATATTATTAACTGTTGTTTCTTTGTATCCGGCATTATTTTTAAAAGCAGATTTATAACCCTTTTCGATTTTGTTGATTACTTCTGCTTCTCCCTTTTCTGTAACATTTGTTTTTCCTTTGGCTAAAGCTTCTTCAAAGGATTTTATATCTTTGTTCACAGTCAGAGCTGACATCATACTTTCTGCGATATAAAGTGATTGAGTGTTGTGTTTATTTATCTGCTCAATTGATGGTGCGAGTTTTAGAAAACCGCGGATACCAGCAAGTGCAAGTAATGTAGAAAAAACAAGAAGCAATATGAACGAAAGATAAAAAGATCTTGAAAAATTCATTATTTATTCTCCTCAATCATTTTTGCTATTGCATCTTCAGTGCATACCAGTAATAACTTATCTTTTGTATTTAATATTTCATTTGGAAATGGTCTTGCAAGTTTATTCCCTTTTTTGATTGCCGCAACAATAATTCCATATTTGTTAGGAAGGGCGAGTTCAATCAGGTTTTTGCCTTCCATAAACGGCTGCACATTTATTTCAAGAAGCTGTATATCTTCAGACGTTTCATCTGCGATAATATTCTGGAACAGAATTTTGTATGCGAATTTTTTCCCATATTCTGCATCAGGGTTAATAACGTTCTTAGCACCTACTGCTTTTAAAATACGCTCATGAATTTTATCGGTAGCTCTTGCAATAACGTTGTCACATCCCATCTGTCTTAAAATTGCTGTTGTAAGTATAGACGGTTCTCTTGCACCGATTGCACAAATTACAACATCGCGCTCCTTGGGGCATAATTTTCCGAGAGCCGTTTCATCTGTAGCATCAAGACAGAGCGCGTCATCTAAAAATCCTGCGGCTTCGTCAACAAGCTCTTTATCTTGATCGACTGCTATAACCTCTGTGCCTTTTTCAGATAGAGTTCTTGCAAGCGACATTCCGAATTGTCCTAATCCTATTATTAAAACCTGTATAGACATATTTTTCTCCTATGTTAGTGAAATTTTTGCATCAGGATAACTAATCCTTGAATCTATATTTTTAGTATTTAAGTAGCAAATCAGTGTTGCAGGAGCAACCCTTCCAAGAAACATTGCTGCAATAATGATAACTTTTCCAACTCCGTCAAGCTGGCTTGTAGCTCCCATTGACAAACCAACTGTACCAAGAGCTGATGCTGCTTCAAAAATTAGCTGCTCAGCATTGGCAGTTTGAGTTGTCAGGAGCATCAAAACTATTGTAACAAGTATTGATAGATACACTACTGTTAATGTTACGGCTTTTTTTATTGTATCAAGTTTAATAACTCTATTTCTTACAACATTATCTTTTATGCGGATTGCATTGTAGCAGGTTAAAAATAAAACACTAATTGTAGTCGTCTTTAAACCTCCGGCAGTACCTCCCGGAGAACCTCCGGCTATCATAAGTGCAGCCATAAGCAAAAAGGTTCCAGGATTTATACAGCTTAAATCTACAGAATTAAAACCGGCAGTTCTTGCTGTTGCTGATTGGAACCAGGCGTTATGAATTTTATCTGCAATACTCATTCCGCTTAAAACACCATTATATTCTGATAGGAAGAAAAACAGCGTACCTCCGATTAAAAGTGCCAAAGTTGTATAGAAAACCAGTACTGCAGCCGGGGGAAGCTTTTTCCCTTTGAAAATATTTTGCAGCATAAGGCAGATTGCAGGTGACATACCGCCAAGAATTATTAAAAATGAAACAGTGTAGGTTACGAGAGGAAAACTGTTATAACCTATAAGGCTGTCATTTTTCAGGAAAAATCCGGCATTACAAAACGCTGATATAGAAGTAAAGAACCCGAATTTAAGTCCTATCAGCAGACTGTGTTCGCTAAATGTAAAACAGGCAGAAAGGATAATTGCTCCTGTTAGTTCAACGATGAATGTATATTTAAAAATACGTATTAGGGATTTTTTTATTTCTTCTTTACTTTCTGCTTCAAATATATTTCTGGCATTTTTTTCGTGTGTAAGCGACATTCTTTTGCCAAGAAGTATAAATATAATAGAGCTGATACTCATTATTCCCAATCCGCCGGCTTGTATTAACAGTAATAAAACAAGCTGTCCTGCGCCAGTAAGTTTATCACTTACGCTCATAACAGAGAGCCCTGTAACACAGACTGCACTTACTGCTGTAAACATAGCATCAATAAATGATACACCATGCGGAGAACAGAATGGTAAATATAATATTATGCCTCCGGTCAGGCAAAGCAGGAAAAAGGTTGCTGGAAGTATTCTCTCCGGAGTTTTAGTAATAAATTCAAATCTGTTTTTTTGTTTTGCCATTAAATTTATCATCCACTTTTGAAAAAAGTATAACATAAAATTTTTTATAAAAAATTCTTATGATATGATATAGAAAAAAGGAGAGTTAATATGTTAACTAAAAATTCATCATTAAAAACAATGTTTTCAGGTGTTGATTTCTCTAAATATTCTTCTAAAACATCTGATTTTGTAAACGAGTTTTCATCACGTGCTAATCAGCCGGGTAAGTTCCTTAACTGGGTAAATCTCCCTCAGGAACAAGCTAAAAGATTAGATGATATCTATTCTTTAGCTTCAAAATTAAAATCTCAGACCGGTGTTGAAAAATTAAGCGTAATGGGTATTGGCGGTTCAAAACACACTGTTGAGCATATGCTCGGTATTAACGGGTTGAACATCAATTCTGATAAAATTTATTTCTATTCTGATGTTGATTCAATCAGCTTCGCCAGATTTTTAGAAAAACTAGGTAATGATGTATTGTCATCAAGCTATATGATTGCATCAAAATCAGGTTCAACATTTGAAACTAAAGATGGTTTCTTGAGAATACAAAAAATGCTTGAAGATGCATATATTGCTAAAGGACAATCTTTAGAAGAGGCAAAAAAATCTGCGGCAAAACATTTTATTGCAGTAACAGACAAGAATGCAGAGAAGAGCGAGCTTAGAAGAACATCTAATGAAAACGGCTGGCTCGGCGATTTGTATATTCACGATGATGTAGGCGGAAGATTTTCTGCTTTTGATGATCACGCTTTATTCACATTAGCATTTGCAGGCATGAGCAAAGAAGATATGAAAACAATGTTAATGTCAGCACAAGAAATTTCTTCACTTTCTTTATCTGCTGATTTAGAACTTAATGATGCATTAAAAGAAGGTATTTTCTGGGCTGATGCTAAACTTAACGGGATTGAAGCTTCTGTTCATCAGTATATGGGTTCTATGTTTGAAAACACTGTTTACTGGCATGCACAAATGCAGAACGAATCTGTAAAAGATACTCTTAAACAGATTGCAAAAGTTCCTGATGCAATGCATCACTCTGCAGAAGCACACTTTAACCCAGCAAATAAACTTGTATTTGCGCTTACTGTTCCTGTAGATAAAGGTGTTTGTGCTGAAAATGCTGAAGCATATATAGGCGCATTGACAAAATCTTACGAATCAACAGGTGCTTTCTTCAAAGAATATGTTGAAACTTCAAAGCTTGGCTTGACTCCGGAAGCAGCAGGGGCTGTAACTCAATTGAGAGCATTTGCGACCTGCTATCAGGAAATAGTAGAAGCTGTTATGCAGAACAAAGCTCTTCCTGAAGTATTAGACAGCGTACTCCAGCCGCACGTAGAATTTTATAAAAAGAATTTGAAGGGCGGAGTTGTTGTTCCGGGAAGAATTTCAGGTTAAATCTTTTGATAAGGCCTCCGTGCAAACGGAGGCCTTATTTGTTATAATAGATTTATGGAACTTATAAAAACAGATGAATTTAATATAATTTATAAGGATATGCTGGCTCAATTTCCGAAGTCAGAGCTGAAATCATATGAAAAATTCTTGAAGCTATTCGGTGAAAATTATATTCTCTACAGGGTTGTTGATGGAGAGTTTGCAGGTTATATAATTCTTTTTGAGTATGGTGATTTCATTTTTATAGATTATATTGCGGTTTTGAAACAATTTCATTCAAAGGGGTTAGGCAGAAAAATTTTATCTCTTTTGAAAGATATTTATCCTGAAAAGAAAGGGTGTTTTTTAGAGGTAGAACCGCCTGATATTTCTAACCCTGATACAATAAGAAGAATTAAGTTTTATAAGAAAAACGGAGCACAGAAACTTGATGTAAATTATTTGTATCCTAATGAGCAGGGGTGTATACCGCTGGATTTATATTATATAAAATATAAAGATTTACCCTCTGATGAGGATATCAGAGTATTTATAACAGAGCTTTTCAAGCAAGTTCATGGTGATTTAGCGCATTCTATGGAAGTTTTGCAAAAAATTTTTTGTTAGAAAACATAACAAGTGTGGTATTAATTAAATAGAGGTGTTTATATGAAATACATTTGGCTTTACATTATTGCAATAGTCGCATCTTTGGGCGGTTTATTGTCAGGGTATGATACCGGCGTAATTTCCGGCGCACTTTTATTTATTAACGAAACCTGGGTTCTGCCGGACACATTGCAGGGTTTTCTTGTAAGCTCTGTTTTGATAGGTGCGGTAATCGGGGCTGCAACAAATGGTATTCTTGCAGATATTTTTGGACGTAAGAAAATCATCATGGCAACAGCTGTAATATTTATATTAGGTTCAATATTGTGTGCTTTTGCTCCAAATGTATATGTGTTAATACTTTCGAGAATTTTTGTAGGCTTTGCAGTTGGAATTGTTAACTTTGTTGTTCCTTTGTATCTGTCAGAAGTTTCACCTAAAAACTTAAGAGGAACGCTTGTTTCATTGTACCAGTGGGCAATTACCGCAGGTATTCTTTTCTCTTATTTTATTAACGCTGTTTTTGCTCAAGCAGTTTACAACTGGAGGTGGATGCTTTTTGCCGGTGTTGTTCCTGGACTCGTATTATTTATAGGAATGTGCTTTATGTCCGATACTCCCAGATGGCTTGTTTCTAAAAACAGGGATGATGAGGCAAAGAAAGTTTTTTCTAAAATAGAACCGGATATTGAGCCTGAAAAAGAAATTGCGGAGATTAAGGAAACTCTTGTTGATAACAGGCAGGAAAAGACTTTCAGATTAAAAAAATGGATGATAATGCCTTTTGTCGTTGGTATCGGAATTATGTTTGCGCAGATTTGTACAGGCATTAACACGATAATTTATTATGCTCCTACAATATTTAAGACAGCAGGATTTGACAGCAACCTTACTGCCATTTACGCAACAACAGGTATAGGCGTTGTAAACTTTATTATGACTATTGTAGCTGTATTCTTTACAGACAGGATTGGACGTAAACCGCTTCTATATTTTGGACTTACCGGTGTAATGTTAAGCTTGTTTGCTCTTGGCACATCTTTTGCATTTGCCGGGGTTTTGGGTTCAAGCTTGAAATGGGTTGCTGTAGGAAGTCTGGTAACTTATATAATTTGTTTTGCAATGAGCCTCGGGCCAATCGGCTGGATACTAGTTTCGGAAGTTTTTCCGCTCAGAATAAGAGGTATTGCAATGAGTGTGTGTACTGTTTCGAATTTTGCATTTAATTTCTTTGTAGTCGGGAGTTTTCCTGTACTGCTGCATAGAATTGGCGGAGTATGGACATTCTGGATATTTGGTATTGTTTCTATTTTTTGCATAATTTTTGTTTACTTCTTCGTTCCTGAAACAAAGGGAATTTCGCTTGAAGAAATTGAATCAAACTGGAGGCGCGGTGTCAACCCGAGGGATTTTTGAATTAGCATAAATAATGCCTGACTGCCTAATACAAAAGCGAAGCTTTTAAAAAATAATTAAAATATGAAGAAACTTTTGATATTTATATTAGGTGCAGGCCTCGGTATTGCAGGATTTATTTTTGTTATTCACAGTTTTTATAACATTCATATAACAGCGGTTTTTGAAGAGTTAGAACCGTTTCCGAGAAATCTTAATGTATATTACAAAGGTTTCAAACTCGGGCGTTCTGTTAGAGTTCGTCCATCCAAGGATTTTACTAATACGCGGGTTGATATGATTTTGAATGCGAAAGGTATAAGTTTGCCTGATAATATTACTGCAAAGGTTAAAAGAAAAGATAAAAAAGACTATATAGAGCTTGAATATCCTGATGCTCCTTCGATTACGGATATAAAAAATCATTCTGTTATACAGGGTAAAAAAAGTTTTGATATTTCAGGATATATTGATGAGCAGGCAGAGGGCGGCGGTTTGGATGAGATAAAAGATAATTTGAATGATACTGTTGCATCTGCGGGCGATACGCTGGACGCGCTTACAGAACTAATTGGAACTGCAAATGATATATTAAAAGATTTAAGACCGTCACTAAAAATAACAGGAGAAAATCTTGCAGTAATGAGCCAAAATCTATCGGATGTGACAGGTGAGTTAAGCCGCTCTGCAAAACCTAAGCGCCTTGATAATACTTTTGCGAACATCGAACAGACAACCAAAAATATAGAACGTGCTACAAAGAATTTGGAGAATGCCAGCCTCAATGTTTCCAATATAACAAAACACGCGGACAGCCAAACAATTTCACTTGTGGATTGCGTTATTCAAAATACAAATGCGGTTATTGAAAATGTAAATGTCGTAGTATCAAATGTTAATGATATTGTAAAAGGTTTTAAAGCAACTTTATCAAAACGTTTCGCAGGTATGAAGATAATGTTCGGCAAACCAATCGGGTAAAAACTCTAACTTTACATTGCGTCACACTTTATTGAATTGGAATAACATTTAAGATATCCTTAAATCAGTTGTAGATTATTTGGGAATTATACATGGTAAAAGGTTTTGTAGAGAACGGATTTATTATTGATTTGAGCGATGCTAAAAATACAACACAGCTTGTGTTTGAACTTAGTTCAATAATGGAGCATCCTGATGTAAAAAGAAAAAATGTTTGTTTAAAATTAGGCAGTCTTGATTTGAAACAATCCCAGCTATTGAGTATCAAAGCTTTGATAGAATCAATGGATGCAAGTATTGCTTTTATTGATACGAATTCTGAACAAACTGAAGCGTCAGCAGTAAGCCTTGGAATAATAGTTTCAGAAATCAGCGACAGCTCTGTTCCTTCTGTTGGCTGTACTGCTTCAGAAGAAATTAAGGAAGAAGCTGTGGTTGTAAAAACAGAAGATGAAGCTGTTGAAGAAATTAATAAAACTGTTGAAATTCATGCAGATACTGCAGCTAATTCTAATCCAATAGAAACAGCTGAAGGTATTGAAGATATTTATGATGAAGAATCAACGGAAGAATTGTCGGAGATAATTCCTTCAGAAGCATTTACTCCTGATTTTGAGGCGCTTGCTGCAAACGAAGGTTTGATAAAAACAGAAGAAACAAGTAAGTATATTCTTCTTGATACCGGTGATGTGCTTCCGGAAGGTGCAGAAGAAAATAGCGTAAACACTGAAACACTTCCGACTCTTTATATAAACCAGACATTGCGTTCCGGACAAACTGTAAGCTATGAAGGAAATATCCTTATAATCGGGGATGCACATCCGGGAAGCGAAATTGTAGCCGGCGGAGATATTACTGTATGGGGTATCCTTGGCGGCATTGCACATGCTGGTTCACAGGGCAATATAACATCAAAAGTAAGAGCATTAAAATTAAATGCAATTCAATTAAGAATAGCCGGTTTATATGCAAGACGTAATGATACATTAAATGTACCATACGTTCAAAAAACTAACGAGTTTACCCCTGAGGAAGCTCAAATAGAAGATGGAAAGATAGTAATTTACAAAAAGTTAAGGAGAGATTAATGACTGGTCGCGTAATAGTAATCACATCCGGAAAAGGCGGAGTAGGTAAAACCACTACCAGCGCAAATATAGGTACTGCGCTTGCAAAAGCCGGATATAAAGTCGTCCTTATAGATACTGATTTAGGTTTAAGAAACCTCGATTTGCTCTTAGGACTTGAAAATAGAATTGTATACACAATTGTTGACGTTATAGAAGAACGCTGCAAACTTAAACAGGCACTTGTTAAGGATAAGAAAAATCCAAACCTTTCGCTTCTTGCAGCAGCGCAGACAAGAGATAAAACAGCTGTAAATGCAGAACAGCTGAAAGAAATCTGTGATACTTTAAAAGAAGAAAATGATTTCGTTCTGGTTGACTGCCCTGCAGGTATAGAACAGGGATTCCAAAATGCAGTTGCAGGAGCAAGCGAGGCTATTGTTGTTACAACTCCTGAAATGTCAGCAATAAGAGATGCAGATAGAATTATTGGACTTCTGGAAGCTAAGGAAGAAATTAAAAGCTATAAACTCTTATTAAATAGAGTTCGTCCGAGCCTTATCAAATCAAATGAGATGATGGGCGTTGATGATGTTGTAGAAATTCTTTCCTGCCCTCTTGTAGGCATAATTCCTGAGGATACCGGAATTATTACCTCAACAAATAAGGGCGAACCGATTGTTAATGATGAAAATGCGCTTGCCGGTAAAGCTTACAGAAACGTAGCTCAAAGAATTTTAGGCGAAGAAGTTCCATTCTTAGATTTGGATGAGCCTAAAGGTTTTATGGCAAAAATTAAAAATGCGTTTGCAAAATTGAAAGCGAAGGTGTAGGATGGGGCTTTTCTCTGATATCTATAATACAGTGGCTAAGTTCTTCCGCCCTCAAGAAGAACAGGGTGACGCTTCCAAGTCTGTAGCGACCAACAGACTTAAACTGGTTTTGATGCAGGATAGGACAAATCTTACTCCAAAAATCCTTGAACAGATGAGAGGCGAATTAATTGATTTGCTTTCAAGATATGTTGAGCTTGACAAGGAACTTCTTGAATTGAACTTTGAACAGGAAGGCGAACAAGTTGCTTTAATGCTTTCTATTCCTGTTATTAGAGCAAAAGATGAAGAAGAAATCGAAGCAGCAGGTGTGAATTTGAAAGGTGACACCAGCGAAGATTCTGAATTAGAAGAAGATTCGGAAGAAGAAGCTGAAGAAAGTATTGAGCCAGCTTGTGAAGAGTCATCAGAAGAAGACACAAAAGTTGTTTCTGCTCCAGAAGGAATAAATTCAAATAAGACGGCAGAAGAACTAAAAGAAGAATGTCATTCTGAGAATTAAAGAATTAGTTTTTACAAGGGGCGGAGGCTAAAGCCTCCGCCCTTTTTGTATTAGAATATTTTTATGCTTCGGACTCTGTTTTAATATTTTTTAATAGCAGGATTAACGGTATAATTACAACACCTGCAATTGCAAAAATCCTAAATGCATCGATAAATGCAGATAGGTTTGCCTGCTGCATAAGAAGATTGTAAGCAGTATGTTGTCCCATATAAGCAGCAGTATGCGGATCAACAGTAGTCATAAACATACTTCCGTATGCCTGAACTCTTTCTGTGTAAGTTTGTGCTGTATCAGTAAGGTGCTGTATAAGCATAAACTGGTGTTTTTGAGCACCCCTTGAAAGCAGTGTTGCTACAATAGATGTTCCGAATGCACCGCCTATATTTTTAAGCAGGTTTTGAAGTCCGCTGGCATTAGTCATCTGATCATTTCTAATTGTTGCAACAGAAAGTGTAATAATAGGAATCATTGCCAGTCCCAGCCCAACTCCGAACAAGAAGTTTGGAAACCCGATGTTCATTGTGGATATTTGAAGATTTAAGCCTCCAAGCATCCAGCTTCCTGTGGCAATACAGCCAAGGCCAATCATAACCAGCACTCTGTTGTCTATAAGATTAGCTAAAGTTGCACAAAGCACCATCGCCAGTAAAGCACCTAAACCTCTAGGCATCATGGAAAGCCCGCTCTTGTATGCATCATAACCCATTAGCGATTGCAGGAATTGCGGTAAAATTGCAAGCGAGGCAAGAAGCACGGCCTGCATAACTATCTGCACAAGTGTTCCGATTAAGAAATTTTTATCTTTGAAGACACTTAAGTCAACAAGAGAATCTTTGTTTCTAATTTGTGATACGAGAAATGCAATACCGGTTAAACAAGAAAGTGCTGACAACCAGCATATCCATGGTGCATTAAACCAGTCAGCATTATTCCCTTTATCTAATACAATTTGCAAAGTCAAAAGCCAGATAGAAAGCATAAAGAAGCCGAATGCATCGGTTTTAACACCTTTTTGCTTCTGTGCATATGGCGGGTCGTAAATTAATGATTTTGCGAGGAAAACAGTTAGAATACCTATTGGAATGTTGATGAAATAGATAAACGGCCAAGACCAGTTTTCTGTAATCCATCCGCCGAGTACCGGCCCTATAATCGGTGCCATTACAATAACAAGACCAAACATTGCCATTGCTTTACCTCTATCCTGAGGTTTGAAGTTTTCAAGCAAAATGGCCTGGGAAATAGGAAGAAGGCCGCCTCCGCCTATACCTTGAAGGATTCGTGCAAAAATCATTGTTTCAAGATTTTCTGATATTCCGCATAAACCTGAGGCTACAGTAAATAGAATAATACTTAGCATAAAAAAGTTCTTTCTTCCAAGAACTTTGCTGAACCAGCCTACCATCGGAATAACAATACCGCTGGCAATAAGGTAAAACGTTAATATCCACATTGACTCTTCCCGGCTAACCGAAAAACTGCCGGCCATATGCGGTAATGCTACGTTTGCAATTGTTTCATCCAATACAAACATAAACGCAGCTGCCATTGTAGGCATACAGGCAAGCCACGGATTTCTATTCTGCTCTTCTATATTTTCTGTCATAATTTATTTCCTTTTGTAAAAAATCGTACCATACTAATGTTGCATAAGCAACATGTTGTTTGAGCAACAAATTTTGTAAATATTTGTAAAATCAGATGTTAAAAAATATACAAATGTGGAATATAATATATATAAGGATATGTTGTAAAGAATGAAAAGTTTCAATAAAATATGCTTAATTAATGGCCCTGAAACCCTTACGGCTGTAGGGGGGGGGGGGAAAACACCCTAATTTACAGAGCTTTTTAAGCGAGGTGTTAAAATGAAAATTAACACAAATTTATCAAGTTTAATAGTGCAATCCAGCCTAAAAGCATCTACTAATGGTCTAAATACCGCAATCGAGCGCATGACAACGGGTTTTAAGATAAATCATGCGAAAGACAATGCTGCGAATTATTCAATAAACACAAAGCTTTCAAGTAAATTATCATCATATTACGTAGCTCAGGATAATGCTTCTATGGGGCTGGATATGATGACAAGTGCAATGGATAATCTGGATTTAATTTCTAGCCACCTTTCACGAATGCGTGATTTGGCAGAACAGGCCGCAAATGGGACTTATGGAGAAGACTCTTTGAAAGCTATACAAGCGGAGATTAATGCAAGACTTGAAGAGTGTTCAAGAATAATTGAAAATAGTGAATATAATGGTATAAAATTATTTCAGGGCACAGAAGGATTGAATGGAAAGTTTTTGGAAGAAATAAAACCTTTGACAGAACAAGAAGCAATTGCTCAGGGGTATACTGTTATAAAAACTGCTGATGAATTACAGGCAATGGAAAATAATGTTAGCGGTAAATACATTTTGATGAATGATATTGATTTAGCCGGATATTCTTGGACTGCGGTAGGTACATCCTCAGACCTTTTTAGCGGAGAATTTAACGGCAATGGGTATGTAATAAAAAATCTTACTGTTAATCAGTCAGGATTAGACTATCAAGGACTGTTTGGAAGAGTGAGTCGTGCAAAAATAAGTAATGTAGGTCTGGAGAATGTAGAAGTAAAGGGTAATACGGGTACTGGAGCTTTAGCCGGATATACAGATAACTCAGATTTCAAAAATTGCTATGTTGATGGCGTTAGCATAAGCGGTGGTCTTGAGACGGGGGGACTTATCGGGACGCTGGATAGCGGCGGGATTAGCAGCTGTTATATTATTAATGGTAGTGTGACATCTTCAGGCTTTAATGTCGGCGGGCTTGTAGGTAATGCAAACAGTGGTATTATGGATTCTTATTCAACGGTTGATGTTACCGGTAATCAAAGAGTTGGAGGGTTGGCAGGAACATTTTCAGGGGGAAGTATAAAAAATTGTTATTCGACTGGCAATGTGTCGGCAGTACGTGATACAGCAGGCGGTTTTGTGGGAAATTTGAACGGCGGCACTCTTTCAAGCTGTTATACAACAAGTCTGGTAAATTCTGGTGATCCTGCAAAGATGGGAGCTTTTACAGGTGTTTTAAGTATCGGGAATATAAATGTTTCATTTACGAATTGTCATTATTATAGTTCTTACAATCCCGGTATGGCAGCAGTTGGTTACAATCCTAATAATAAAGACACAAGCGGCTTAACAGACGGGGGAACTCTTCCAGAACCAGTTATACCGAATATAATAAGTTTTCAAGTTGGGATTTATTCTGACAGCAGCTCTAGATTTGCTTTAGACTTAGAATTTACTCTGGATTTAAAGGTTAACGCTTCTGATGCCAACTCTGCAAGAAATGCTTTAACTAATATTGATAATTTACTTGCAAAAATAAATACTCGCCAGACAGAATTTGGCGCCGCATATAATCGTCTTGAGTCTGCACTTGAAACAATCGGTGTAAATATTGAAAATTTAACCTCAACTCAATCGACAATTCGTGATGCAGATATTGCTGAAGAATCAAGTGCATATATTAGAAATCAAATTCTCCAGCAGGCAAGTGCAACGCTTCTTGCGACAGCTAATCAAACACCAGCTATAGCTTTGCAGCTGCTGTAATTAAAACTTAGCATATGAGCCTATAATTCTTACTCCTTCAGCTTGCGGCTCTAAATCAGAGATAAGAAGTTTTATTACTTCATCATCCTTGTGGCCGTCAAAATCAATAAATACAGCCTGTTCCTCAGCATTATTATTCATCATTTTAGAATTAATCTGGGTAATATTGATATTGTATTTTACAAAGACTTGAACAATATCTAAAAGCGCTCCCTGTCTATCATTTAGAAATAATACAATACTAGTTTTATCTTTTCCTGTAGGCAGAGTTGAAGCATCACCAATTACTATAAATCTGCGTTTGTTGTCCTTATCGTCTTCAATATGTTCTTTTAAAACATTTAAATTATAAAGTTCAGCAGTTTTATGAGTTCCAATGATAGAGTATGTCAGGTTGTAGCCGTTAAGAAGTCTTGCAGCATCATCCATACTCTCTGCCACAACAATATTCAATTGTCTTGGCATCTCATCTCTAACAAAAATTTTACTTTTTGCAAGAGCATTAGGATTTGCAATCAACCCTGTAATGCTGTAAAATTCAGTAGTTTTAGACAAAATACAATCATTAACAGGAACAATTGTTTCAGCTAAAATTTGTATATTCTGGTTTTTTGTCTGAATAAGGTTGTCTATTGTTTCGCGTATAATTCCTTTATAAGTAGTTTCTACAGGCAAAACAGCAATCGCATTGCAATTCTCGTCCACATAATCAATACATTCTTTTATAGAATTAAGCGAACGCTGGTACAAGTATAAGTCATAGGCTTTGAATAACTTATCCTTTGCAATTTCAGAATACGAGCCGCCCATACCTAAGCAGACAACTTCATTAAAATCTTCAAACATGATAAACTCCGTGTTTTTTATAATTATAACATACAAGCATAGCTTGCTGTTAAATTTATTTTCCCCGCCTTAACGTCCGATTTCAACAGCTTTTGCCGCCATTGATTTAGAAATATTAACCAGTGCAAGGTTAGCTTCATAAGCTCTCTGTGCCATAATAGCATCTGCCATATCAACCATAGCATTAACGTTAGAAGCTCTGATGTAACCGTTAGCATCAGCATCAGGATGCCCCGGTGAATAAATTCTTTCACCTACAGTAGGGTCTTCTACGCAGCCATTAAATACAACACCGCCTTGAAGGTATGGAAGTGTACCAACTCCGAATACATCGTTTTTCATTGTATTCATAAGGCCATGGAAAGAAATATCCTCTGAAGCATTTAAAACAGGAATACGTCTTACATAATTCGGTGTATCGACGTTTGCAATGTTTTTGGCATGGATATCTAACCTTAAACCGTGTGCTTTTAAGGCATTTGAACCGATGTTCATTGATTCCATTATACTCATAGTTATTTCCTTTCTTGCGTTACAATTGGCCTGATAGTTTGGTACTCCTATTTGCCTACATTAATAACAGTTTTCATTTCTGTTATTATATTTGACATTCTTCTCGTTGCCATAGTGTATAGTAAAGCGTTTTTCTGCATTTCGGTAAGTTCTTCTGCTATATCAATTTCCTGTTTCTGTCTATCTTCAAGTATTCCGGATGGGCCTAGCTCTGTAGAAAGTTTTGTTTCAAGAGGGCTGTTCATAGTACCCAGATATGAAGAAAAATCAATGTCACGACGAACATAACCAGGAGTATCTACGTTTGCGACATTAGAACCCAGAGCTCGCTGTCTTTGAGAAATCAAATCAAGCATTAAATTGGTTTTTCCCATTGAATCTAAACTTGTGAATGTCATTTTTTTTAATCTCCTTGGAGTTTTGTTGCTTTTGTCACACGACTATTTTCTACGTGCGTAGCACTATTCTCTAATATTGATTGCTTTGTTGTACATATCGTCTGCAACTTTCATAAGGTTCATACTTGCAATCATTGATGTATTCAATCTCATTAAATCATTGAGTTCATCATAGATGTTTGTATTCGAAATCTCTGTTGCGTATTGCTTTATATTCTCTGTACCTTTAATTATTTTCGGAGCACTGGACTCGTCATTATAAACCATTTTATTATTATGTCCCTGCTCTAAAGCTTCCGGACAGTCGAATTGAACAATAGGAATTGTGCCGATTTTTTCGGGCAGAGAGCCTGCGTTGTCATAATTCATAACATCGCCGTTTGGTTTTATTTCAAATTTATATGAATTGGCTGGTATTCTTATTCCATCTCCCACCATCCAATCATCAACCGTCATAAGATATCCGTTTTCACCTCTTTTGAAAGCACCATCACGGGTGTATTGTATTTCTCCGTCTGCTGAAACAACAGGAATATAACCTTCCCCGTCAATTGCGACATCGTAAGGATTTTTACTGATTCGAATAGAACCCTGCAGTGCATTTGTTCTGATAGCACCGTCAACGTATCCATCTTCTCTCAAAATTTGTTCAAAACGATTGGTTTTATATGCAGCAGTGTTGTAGTTTGCAAGGTTATTGGCTACATAACCTAGTTTTTCAAACTGCATTGTTGCGTTATTAATACTTTTTCTGACTACCGCCTGCATGTTATACATAATTTAAAACCTCCTAAGATGTACTGCTTAACTGGCTTATGACTTTTTGTAAGTTAGTACTTTCAATAAGAAATATTTGTCTGTTTGCTTCAAAGTTTCTTACAACCGGTTTAACTGCAAGGAATTCATTTTGAAGCGTTACATTTGAGTACTCGTTGTAACCTTGTTTAACATCAGGATTTAGTACAGCCATTCCATTTGCATCTACAATGCCGAGAAACCCTGCGTCAACAAGTTGATTAGAGTCTTTTGCATATACGCTGACTTTACCTTTTGAATTTACAATAACCTGTGCCGGATTATCAGGAACAACAGGGAGTTTGATAGGCATACCGGCATCAGAAAGAACCGGACAGTCTTCAAGGTTTAATAAATTACCGGCTTTATCAAGTTTAAATCTGCCGTCACGGGTTAACTTAACTCCTTCAGGGGTTTGGACTTGAAAATATCCTTTGTTAGCCATAGATATATCAAGCGGATTTTTAGAAACCATTATACGCCCGACCTGATCATCGACAGTTGTTGATAGTCCGTGTACACCTATATATTCTGTGAAAGAAGAAACAACGGGTTCTCTGCGCTGGAAACCTACTTTGTCAAAACCTGCTACATTATCGTTAATCATTCCGAGAATTTCGCTTTGAACATGCATAGCTCTTATAGAAGCTTTCATGCCTTGTTCACAAAATCTGACACCGCCATTGATTTGCATAGTTATACCTCATCTACTACCTAGTTTTATCGGATAATTAGTATATTTGCTTTAGTAAATATTTATAAAATCATCCGTTTAATGTAGTTTAATATGTTTATAATGTTTCGGGGAAAAAAGTCAAAAATTTTTGTTGACAATAAAATTTGTTTCTAATATCATAGAACTTGACGCCGGTATAGCTCAACGGTAGAGCAACGGTTTTGTAAACCGTAGGTTGTAGGTTCGATTCCTATTACCGGCTTTTTTCCCGGGGTGGAGAGAATGGATTGGTAAGAAGCTCCAAGCTGGGTGAGACTGTTCTCGCAAAGCCCTTGTGGTTTAAGCCTTTGTGGCGCAGGGGTAGCGCACTCCCTTGGTAAGGGAGAGGCCACGAGTTCAAATCTCGTCAAAGGCAGTTTAAAAATTAAATAAGGGTAGGTGGCCGAGTGGCTAAAGGCGACAGACTGTAAATCTGTTCACGAGAGTGTACGGTGGTTCGAATCCACCCCTGCCCATTTCTAAAAAGCCCTATTAGGGCTTTTTATTTTAAAGGAGCGTGTGTGTATGAAAATAAATTCTGCAAATAGTACAAATTTTCAGGCGATTACTTATCGCCCGGGGTGTCAGAAATATGTGGCGGAATATCTTACATCAAGAGATAAAGGTGTTTTGAGGCGGGCTGAAAGAGCTATGTCAAGGTGTAGAAAGTGGGATTTGGAGATTACATCAAAAGGTTTGAGAATTGCCTCAAAAAAGACTGCCGACGCAATACTTGTAGAAGAATCAAGACTTTGTAATGTACCACATGATAGAAATTTATCAATGAAAGCTATTTATGACGGTCATTCTGAAACTTGTGAAACGGGACAATATTGTAAATTTGATATTAAATTGCCAAGCTATGAGGCTGCTATGGCACAGTATGCCAGATATTCAACTATGCCGTTGGTAGAGAAAGCTATTGATTTGGTAGAAAAATTTGAAAAACAAGACGTGATTTTTACATATAATAAACCTTTTGTAAGAAAAATATGGGATATATTATTTAATTAATTGTGGCGTAAAAGGAAAATTTCTTGTATTTTTCAAACCAAAGTAGCAAAATTTTATATTTTCAGGTTTTAGGAAAAGTATGAACATATCCCCTTATACATACAGCAAAACTATGTATCCGAGTTTTTCAAGTAATATTGAGATAAGCAAGATTAATAAAAAGTTAATCGAATATGAAAAGAATGATTTTATCAGCGGGATTTATTATGTAGATTTACTGGCAAAAGATAAAAAACAATTTATAAAAGATAAGATTAACACATATATGCTTGATAAAAGGTTTGAGAATTACAGGTCAAAACTTTTTGCAGATAAGAAAAATGATGCTCCATACAAGCTGGCAGCAATTGTAAAAAAGCTTGATGCTTCTGGAAAAGAAACAATTATCAAACACAAAGTTCCGTCATTGTTTGAGGGGATGAATATTGACTCTATTACTAAAGCACTGGATACTCTATCATATTTAATTCGTGATGGATATAAAAGTTTAAAAAACGAGAGTAATCAACTCTTGATTGATAATAAAAAAATAGATTTAGAATATTTAGGCAAAGGGTGTAACAGCATTGTGTTTAAACTAAAAGACGGCAAAAATCCGCCTGTTGCAATGAAAACATATATAAATCCGGAAGATATTAATAGTTTGAGTATCTGGGGAGAACTTGCTGTGTATCAGGATGTACAATCAGAAAATATAAACAACATTCCGGCATTATTTCTCGCAAATCCAATATGCGTAAAAGTTGAAGATAAAACAAAAGAATATACTGAAGTATTTGATGTTGATGAAATAAAGGATTTTGATGGTTACAAAGGTGGTTGGACAATTGTTGAGTATATAACAAAAGAAACTCCTGTTAAGAAGGGTGGTATATCATTTAATGATTGGTTAACACAGAATAATATATATCATCTAGACATGTCTTTTGATAATTTTATAGGAGCTTATGTAACAGATTTAGGAGGTATTGATGCAGAGTGTTAAGTTTCCCATCGTTTTTCATATGCTTCAACAGCGATAGCTGCTTCCTCTTCTGAATATTCATATCCGGATAGGCTTATCATAATTCTGCCGTGCGACTCCTCAAATAATTTTTTCTTAATTTTGTATGGATAAGTTTCATTGCCAGGCATATTACCGTTATGTATTTCTCGAATGACGTCATCTATGTAAATTTGCATATACTTAGGTATTTTAGGATGCCTTTTTATGTATTCGCATAAAGGCATATTTTCACGATAACGATTGCCGCTTGCAGATGTTAGAAGAAAGTTTCCTATTGTATTAAGTCCCCCATTTGAGGCCGGAGTTACATGCTCAATAGAACCTGTAGATGCTATGAATAAACGGCGGGTAATTTCTATCTGGTTTCTTTTAGAATATTTAACTATAAACGCATTACGGCTGCTTTCAGAGGTTGGAAGAAATAGAGCCTTGTTTTTTATGTCATTAAAAATCTCTCGCTCATTTTCTTTGGGGATTATTTCTTCAAGTGAATTTAAAAAAGTTTTTCGTTTGAAAGTATCATGTTTGTTGTTGCTTATGATTATCTGACGGCATTTTGTTGTTTTTGTTCTTATTTTTAAAGCTGTTTGAGGAGATAATCTTCTTGTGAGGGCATCTACATCATCCAAAACCTCAAACTCTTCAAGTTTTAGCCTTGTTAAACAATTATTTTTAATCATCTGGAGGCAGTTTTGAAGATTATCATCAGGGTTTAGCATTGAAAAGTCTTTAAAAATAGCAAGTACTGATTTTTCAACAGACAAGAGGTTAGTCTGATATATAGATAATAGCTCAACAGCATCCTCAGCAGTTTTACATCTTGATAAACCCTTCTCAAAACTTTTAATAGTTTCGCTAGGAATAATTTTAATTCCGCGGTAAGGACAGGTTATATTCTTTAATCTGCGCAAAGGTTTACCAGCAGAAGTCTTACCTTCATAAGGGATATCGTAATAGTATTTTAAATAATTCTGAGAGGTTATTCGTTTTAACTTTTTTGAGGGCATAAATCCTCACTATTCTTTATTTCATGATATCAGATTGAGTATAGCTTCGCAAGGGAGGTGCTTAACATAACATTTTGCATAAAATGTATTGTTTATTTTTTTTATATACGCCTGTTAAAGCGTTTTTTTAGTTTTTTGAATAAAAATTTTACAAAACTTAATAATGTCTATAATGTTTATTATTACTAAAATATAGGTTATATTAATTAAATTTTTACATAACATTTTATGCAAAATGTTATATAAGAAATTAATTGTTATACGAGCTTAAATAAAGAGGTTTAGCCTTTATAGATATAAGAAGAAAATTCCTATGAATTCTATGTAAACTTTTGTAAAATTTTTAAAAAATTATTAAAGTTTTACCATCATGTTGCCGTTATAGATAATACGAACAATGAAGTTATTAGGTGTATCATGAAAGACAAGGTAGAGAGCGTAAACAATCTTTCTGCCCGTGGGGTATCCCGGCAGCGAAAGATTATAATCGCAGTATTAGCTGGTATGTGTTTTGTGGGTGACGGTCAGCAATCTTATGCAATCGGAACCGGCAGAGCGCAGGGTGATACTGATATTGGTGATGCTCGAACTTTTAAGTTTAAGGATAGAATTAATGTTAAATTCGGGCAGGGAAAGCCTTCTGGATATGCTGCTAATGCTTTATATAATGTTGTAGAGGGAACATCAAGCGATTACAATTATAAACAAGAAACTGTTAATGCTGATGGAACAGTAACAGTTCATTATTACAAAATAACGTTAAATGCTGCAAATACCGGAACATCTTCAAATATAAGCTGGACAGAAGTATCTTCTGCCGGTGCAGATACAATACAAATAAAATTGCCGAATAATCAGGTTAAGTACTTAAAGTATACTTATACTCAGCCTTCTGGATATACTGCTGCCAGTTCAAGATTGACAACAATAGCTTCCGCTAATGATGTTACAAACAAGGTTTTTAGCGGGAAAAACTTAGTGGAAAATTATGTAGATACGAGCAGTGTATATGGCGGTAGTTCAAGTGTAACCGGAACTTCTGGCGGTTCTGATGCCGATGCAACAAATTATGAGGATGGTTACAATAATTCTAGTCGTACATCTAAGGGTGGTGCGCTTTATAATTCATCAAATAATTCTTCTGTAAACATCACAGCCGACTTCAAAGAAAACTATGTAGATCAGAGAGTAACAGCAGGGAGCGGTTATGGCGGTTCTGCTTCTGCATATGGTGGTACGGCTTCTGATTCAGGAGGATCTGGTTCATCTAATGAGGATGCCAGTGCAACTGCAGATGCAACAGCAACTGCCGAAGGTGCTGCAGATGGTACTGCATATGCTTACGGCGGTGCAATTGCTAATACTAATTCTCTTGGAAATGTGAAGGGAAATTTTGTTAAAAACCATGTTTATGCTCAGGGTAACGGCGGATATGCTGAAGGTGGTTATGCTTATGCAGAGGGTGGTACTGCATCTGCGTATGGCGGTGATGCATATGATTCTGACTCAAGTGAAAATACAACAACTACTAATGGTGATAATAATGTTTCAGCAAGCGCTAGTGCTAGTGCGGATGCATCTGCTAGTGCAGATGCATCAACCAGCGTATGGGCGAGAGCAGATGGTACTGCTTACGCCTATGGCGGTGCTATAAGTAACGAAAGTACGATGGGAGATGTTGAAGGTGATTTCGTTGGAAACTATGCACAGGCTCATTCAAAGGGCGGTACTGCAGTTCATGGTTCAAGCAGCGAATACGGAGGTTCTGCTACTGCTGTCGGCGGTACGGCATCTGCTGATGCTTCTGCTTCTGCGACAACTTATAATCCTCTGGATGAAACAGAGTCTAGTTCAGCCTCTGCTTCTGCCAGCATAACCGTATCAGGCGGGGATTATGATCATGATTCTGATTATGACAGGCAAGACCACCCGTGGCGTGAGGGCTGGTGGTCATCAGCTAGTGCTAGCGCAAGTGCACATGCTTATGAATCAGAATCTTCATCTTCATATTGGGATTATAGTGAATATGCAAGAGCATACTCTTATTCATATGGCGGTGCAATTTATAACACAGGAACAATGGGAAATATTGTAGGTAATTTCATTGGCAACTATGTTCTTTCAACAGGGCAGGGAGGAAGTGCAAGCACAGATACTACAGTGTATACATATGCCTATGGCGGGGGGATATATAACAGCCAGTCTCGTACTGTTGGAACAATTACAGGCGATTTTACAGGAAACTATGCATCAGCAGATTTACATGCAATGGGCGGAGGTATTTATAACAGTAGATATGCAACAATTGCCGGAATAAGCGGTGATTTTAACAGCAACTATGTTAATACTGATACTCAGGTAAGCCAGTCCACAAATAATAGATCCCAGGGTGGGGCTATTTATAATGAAGGTGCTATTACAAATGGTATAACAGATTCTACATTTACAGGCAACTATGCTATTGCAAATGAAGGTGCTGCACAAGGCGGAGCAATATATCACAGCGGTTACAGCAGTTATAAAATAAACAATATAAGTGCTGATTTTTCTAATAACTACGCTTCTTCGACTAATTATCAGGCGCAAGGCGGAGCTATTTACAATACATATAGTTCTAGTAGCAGTTCCAATGGTATTGGTAATGTATCCGGTGATTTTATCGGGAACTATGTAAGTGCTTTAAAAGAGGCACAGGGCGGGGCTATTTATAATAATAATTCAATTGATAGTATAACCGGTACTTTTAGCAGCAACTATGCAAAATCTGAAACAACCGGAGCTCTTGGTGGTGCGATTTATAATAATTCTAACAGTTACGCAAAAATAGGTTCAATAACAGCAGATTTTATAGGCAACTATGTTTATGCGATTGGTAACTCAGCAGGCGGGGCTATTTATAATATTAATAATTCTAATGCTATTGGACTTATTTCAGGTGATTTTATTAATAATCACGTAATTTCCGCAGCTGATGCCAGCGGCGGAGCAATTTATAATACAGCGGTTGCAAACGGCTTGGCTAGTGGAACTTATTCAGGTAACTATGTTCAAGGTAATAATGCGTATGGTGGTGCTTTATATAACACATCAAACATATCAAATGGCATCAAGAATGTAAGCTTTATCGATAATTATGCGCATGCAGAAGAAGGTGGTACTGCTCAAGGCGGAGCGATTTATACAACTTATGATTTAAACATTATTGCTGATAATGGAACCTCTAAATTTTCCGGCAACTATGTACAGGTAGGAGATGGACCGAAAGAGTCGCAAGCTGTTTGGCTGCAAGGCTCCGGGACAAACCTTACTCTTACTGCACAAAATAACGGTAATATAATTGTTGATGATACGATTACAGGTCAATCTAATTACACTCATCAGTTATATTTAACCGGTGACTCAACTGGACAAATCAATTTGAATGGTGTCGTAAAAAACGCTGAAGCGCGGTTAAATTATACAAATCTAACATTTGGAACAAATACTTTTGCAGATACAACTTCAAGATTATATACGAACAGTGGTACGGTTAATCTTCAGGATAATGAGATAAATAATTATAATATTAATTATTTATCATCATCTTCTAGTGCAAAATGGGAACTCGACGTAGATTTAGCAAATCAAAAAGCTGATACCCTGACGATATCGAATGGCTCCGGTTATGTCTATATTAACGATGTTGATTTAACCGGTATACCAGTAGAAGATGGTTCAGTTACTGTTCAGGTCCTTAAAAATGGAAGCGGAAGCAGTGTTTACCTGGCGTTAAATAGTTCTTTAACATCTAGAAATTTGCTTAAAGAAACTGAAACCGCTACAAAAGATGCGATTTTAGCAAATACGAACTGGTCGGCTGTATATTCCCAGCTTGATCAAATTGTAAAAGTATATGGACAATTAAGTCTTACTACAACTGATACAGACCGAGATAGTATAACTTATACAACAACGTCTGAAATTTCTGGAAACGGCTACAGTGTTCAAGGTGATACTCTGAGATTATGGAACCAGCTTGATACAACAGAAACTAAAAATTTCCAGTTTGATGCCGCTTCTAATACTTATACGGTCGGTGAAAATCTAGGTGCAACGGCTGGAAGTGTATCAAATGTAAATGGTGTTGCAAGCGGTTCTTCCAAATCTACTATAAATATGAATGGCAAGACCGGTTTTGAACTTTCAAACGGAAAAACTCTCTCTCTTTCTAATGTTAACATTACCAATGCAGTAAACTCTGAAGGTTCAGTTGTTAATGCTTCCGGCGGTACAACAAATTTGTCTAATGTAACCATTGCATCATCAAATTCGAATGCTGCAATTAAAAATGCAGGTACTTTAAATGTAACTGGCGGAACAAATACTTTAAACAGCGGAATCTCTGGAACAGGTTCAACAAATGTAAATAACGGAGCAAACCTAACGCTTGCTAATGGTGTTTCTATTACTCAAAACACTGTAAATGTTAATAATGGTTCATTAAATGTGTCTGATACGGGTAAGGTCAATGCAAACCTGACTATAGGCACTCAGGGCAGTGCCTCAATGTCTGCCAATAGTATAACAAGTGCTGTGTCAAACTCCGGAAATTTATCTTTGAGCGGAGGAACTGTGAGCAAAGCAATATCAGGCTCCGGTACAACTACGCTTAAAGGAAATACCACAAACAGTGCCGGTATTAATCAAGGTGTAAATGTAAATAGCGGTGTTACATTGACTAACAATGCTGCATTAGGTTCAGATAGCGGAAAAGTTACCAACGCAGGAACAATTAATACAAATGCAGGCAATATTAAGGGGGCAGTAACCAATAACAATGCTCTTAACCTCTCCGGCGGTACATTAAGCAAAGCAGTTTCCGGCTCAGGAACGACAACAATCAGTGCCAATGCAACAAACAATGGCGGAATAAGTCAAAAGGTAAATGTTAGTTCAGGTGTTACTTTAACTAACAATGCCGCATTGGGTTCAGACAGCGGAGTTGTTACTAACTCCGGTACGATTAATACAAGTGCAAGCAATATTAAGGGAGCAGTAACCAATAACAATACTGTTAACTTATCCGGCGGAACTCTTTCAAAAGCAATTTCCGGAAGCGGAACAACAAATATTACCGGAATTGTATCATCTAATTCAGCTATTTCTCAGGCAATTTCAATTGCGTCAGCAGGTGACTTAACTATCAGTGCAAGCAATGTTGGTGGAAATGTTACAAACGCAGGTGATTTAATCTTAAATGGCGGAACGTTATCCAAATCCGTAACCGGCTCAGGCAAAACTAGTATTACCGGAGCCGTAACTGCAAACTCAGCTATTTCTCAGGCAATCTCAATTGCGGCATCTGGTGATTTAACCGCAAATGCCGGAAATATAGGCGGAGCCGTAACCAATGCCGGAGATTTAATCTTAAATGGCGGAACATTAACCAAAGCCGTAACCGGCGCTGGTACAACTAGTATTACCGGAGCTGTAACTGCAAATTCAGCAATTTCTCAGACAATCTCAATTTCTTCTTCCGGTGATTTAACTGCAAATGCCGGAAATATAGGTGGAGCAGTAACTAACGCCGGAGATTTGATATTAACTGGCGGAACGTTATCTAAATCAGTTTCAGGTGCCGGTTTAACTACAATAACCGGTAATACCACAAACAGTGCCGGTATTAATCAGGGTGTAAAAGTTAATAGCGGTATAACTCTTACAAACAATGCAGCTCTTGGTTCTGCAAGTGGAAGCGTAACGAACGCCGGAACTATTAACAGCAGTGCTGATAACATTAAAGGCACTGTATCTAATACAGGCAGTTTAAATCTTTCCGGCGGAACATTGTCAAAAGCGGTATCCGGTTCCGGCAAAACCACTATTACCGGCAATACAACAAACAGCGGCGGTATTAATCAGGGTGTAACAGTCAATAGCGGAGTTACTCTCACTAACAATGCTGCATTGGGCTCAGATAGCGGGACAATCACTAACTCCGGTACGATTAATACAAGTGCAAGCAATATCAAGGGAGCAGTAACCAATAATAATACATTAAATCTCTCCGGCGGAACATTGAGCAAAGCAGTTTCCGGCTCAGGAACCACAAATATCACTGGAGCAGTAACATCAAATTCTGCTATATCACAGGCAATTAATGTAGTTGCAGCGGGTGATCTTACAATAAATGCCAACAATATAGGCGGAGCCGTAACCAATGCTGGTGACTTGATACTCACTGGCGGAACATTAAGCAAAGTGGTTTCCGGTTCTGGAAAAACAACTATCACAGGCAATACAACCAATAATTCCGGTATCAATCAGGGCGTAAATGTAAATTCTGGCGTTACTTTAACCAACAATGCAGCTCTGGGTTCAGAAAATGGTGCAATTACCAATTCGGGTACTATTACAAGTAATGCAGGTAATATTAAAGGAACTGTAACCAATAACAACACATTAAACTTATCCGGCGGCACATTAAGTAAAGCAGTTTCCGGCTCAGGAACCACAAATATTACCGGAGCAGTAACCTCCAATTCAGCTATATCACAAGCAATTAATATAATTGCAGCCGGTGACTTAACTATTAGTGCAGGAAATATCGGCGGTGCTGTAACCAATGCCGGTGACTTGATACTAACCGGCGGAACGTTGTCTAAAGCAGTATCCGGTGCAGGTTTAACCACCATCTCCGGCAATACTACAAATAACGGCGGTATAAATCAGGCTGTAAAAGTAAATAGCGGTGTTACTTTAGCTAACAATGCGGCTCTAGGCTCTGCAAACGGAGCAATTACCAATGCCGGAACCATTAATAGTAATGCTGATTACATCAAAGGTACTGTTGCCAACTCCGGCAGTTTAAATCTCTCCGGCGGCACCTTAAATAAAGCCGTATCCGGAAGCGGTACAACCACCATTACCGGCAACACCACAAATAATGCCGGCATCAATCAGGGTGTAAAGGTCAACAGCGGTGTTACTTTAACTAACAATGCCACATTAGGATCTGATAGCGGAGCAATCACGAATGCCGGTACCATTAATAGTAATGCTGATAATATTAAAGGCACTGTTGCCAACTCCGGCAGTTTAAACCTCTCTGGCGGCACCTTAAATAAAGCCGTATCCGGAAACGGTACAACCACCATTAGCGGTAATACAACAAACAATGCCGGCATTAATCAAGGTGTAAATGTAAATAGCGGTGTTACATTGACTAACAATGCCGCATTAGGTTCTGATAACGGAAAAATTACCAACGCAGGAACAATTAATACCAATGCAAACAATATTAAGGGAGCAGTAACCAATAACAACGCTCTTAACCTCTCAGGCGGCACATTAAGTAAAGCAGTTTCCGGCTCAGGAACTACAACAATCAGTGCCAATGCAACAAACAATGGCGGAATAAGTCAAAAAGTAAATGTAAATTCAGGTGTTACCTTAACTAACAATGCCGCATTGGGTTCAGATAGCGGTGTTGTTACTAACTCCGGTATAATCAATACAAATGCAGATAATATTAAGGGGTTGGTAACTAATAACAACACTCTCAACTTATCAGGCGGAACTTTAAATAAGGCCGTTTCCGGCTCAGGTACAACGAATGTTACAGGTGATGTGACAAGTAATTCCGCCATCTCACAGGCAATATCAATTACTTCGTCAGGCGGTTTGACAATTAACGCTTCTAATGTTGGCGGCAACGTAGCTAACTCCGGCGATTTAATTCTCAATGGCGGAACTCTGAACAAAGTTGTTTCCGGCTCAGGCACAACAAATATTGTTGGAGAAGTAACGTCAAATTCTGCAATTTCTCAAGAAATTCTGATTACTGCAGTAGGTGACTTAACAATTAATGCGGACAACGTAGGCGGTGTTGTAACAAACGAAGGTATACTTACTCTGACCGGAGGTTCTTTAACTCATCAGGTAATTGGAACAGGTTCACTTGGTATTGCCGGCAATGTTACCAATAATGATATTATTTCTCAAAATGTTATAATTAAAGATTCCGGAAATCTTACTAATAACAATAATATTAGTAATGTTATCAACTACGGTGTTTTAACATCTAAGGGTGAATACCTGACAGGTACAATTGAGAATAATAAAACCTTAAATCTTTCAGGTTCAATTGGTAAAACCGTATCAGGCAACGGAACAACTTATGTTGCAAACTCTTTGACTTTTAAAGACGGTGCAGATATCGTAAGTACTTTGAATTTATCAAATGGAGCAGTATTATCAACTTCCGGAAATGCTGACAGCAGCTATGCAATTGGAACTTTAACCGGAAACGGAGAGGTAAATGTAACTACAGGCAGTTTGCAGATAGACAATAATGCTGCACTTAACAATCTTGCTAATGACGGTAAAACCAATATTGGCGGAACACTTGCAGCGGCAAATAATATTACTAACACAAATGAGTTAACTGTTAATGGTAAAGTATCTGCAAAAGATGTTACCAACAGCGGAACTCTGACTCTCAAAAACGGAGCAGAGCTGGAAGACATTGTTAACAGCGGTAATGCTTATATTACAGGTAAGACTTCCGCAGAAAATATTACAAATAATGAAGGAAATATTTTTAACGCAGAAGGCGATGTAAATGCTCAGAATATTACCAACAAAGGTGATATGGATATTGACGGTAATACAGAAACAGAACTTTTAATTACAAACAGCGGTTCTTTAGATGTAACCGGTTCTGTAACAGGTAAAGATTTTACAAATTCGGGCAATGCAAATGTTGGCGAAGAATTAGCTTTAACCGGAACTTTAATGAATACAAATTCTATTACTGTAAACGGCGAGGCAAATTTAAATGATGTTACCAACAGCGGAACTTTGACTCTAAAAAATGATGCGGATATTCACAATTTAACAAACGAGAATACAGTTTTGATTTCAGGTAATGCTGATGTAAATAATATCATTAATAACAAACATATGAGTGTTGATGGTAATCTTAACGTTGCTGTTGATGTCAAAAATACTGATACATTAACTGTTAAAAAAGACTTGAATGTAACCGGAAATATAACAACATCCAAAACGCTTGACGTTACAGACTCTGTATCAGCAGCAAATCTAACCAATGAAGGAAGCGTTAGTGTAGGCGGAACACTAACTGTTTCCGGCGATGTTTCAAATACGAATACTATTACTGTTGTCGGAAAGGTAATTGCAGAGGATGTTACCAACAGTGGTAATTTGACATTCCGTAACGGGGCAGAAATTAATGATTTTATAAATAACGGCAGTGCATATATTACAGGAAGCACAAGCGCAAATAATATTACTAACAACGAAGAAAAAATATTCAATATTACCGGTGATGTTATTGCTCAAAATATTACCAATAAAGGTGATATGGATATCACAGGAAATGCCGCAGCAGAAGTGTTGATTTTAAACAGCGCTGCTCTCGATGTGACAGGTACTTTAACAACTGTTGATTTTACAAATAATGGAACTGCAAATATTAGCGAAAATTTGATTTCAACAGGTATTCTGAACAACACTGATGCTCTGACCGTTGAAGGACATGCAGGATTAAATGATGTTGCTAACAGCGGAACTTTGACTCTGAAAAACGGTGCTGATATTCATGATTTAACAAATGATAATATCGTTAAAATAACAGGCAATGCAAATACAAATAATGTTGTTAACAATAAACAAATGACTGTTGAAGGCAGCCTTGCATCAACAGGTAATGTAATTAATAAAGATGAACTCACTGTTACTAATAATCTTACAACGGACGGGGCTATAACTAATACAAAAACTCTTAATGCAGGCGGAAGTGTTTCAACAATAGATTTAACAAATTCAGGAAATGCTGTTATTAATGGTTCATTAACCGCAGCGGGAAATATTTCTAATACCGATTCATTAACAGTAGTAGGACATGTAGTTTCTAAGGATATTGAAAACAGCGGTATTATAACTTTCCAGAGCGGTGCTGATGTAAGTGATTTTACAAATAACGGTGAAGTCTACATTACAGGTATATTAAACGCAAATGATATAGTTAACAATGAAAATAAAATATTTGATATCACCGGTGATGTGAATGCTAAAAATGTTACAAACCATGGTGATATGGATATTAGCGGAAATCTTACTGTGGAAAATACTATAAACAATACTGGTGATTTAGATGTTATCGGAACTGCTTCAGCAAAGGAAATTATTAATACAGGAAACTTTAATGTAGGAGATGAAGCAAACGTAAATGTTACAGGTAATCTGATAACAACAGAAAATATAACGACTTCCGGTGTTCTTAATGTTGAAGGTGATGTAAACGCAAAAGATTTAACAAACAGCGGAACTCTGATTGCAGGTAATAATGCAGAGGTCAACGGTCTGGTAAACGAAGAAACAGGAACTATAAATATTGCTGGAAACCTTGACGTAACAGGCATAATAACTGATGATGGAAACTCAAATGGTTTAATCAATGATGGTACACTTAATGTTGGAGGCAATCTGACATCGGTATACAACATTATAAACACTAATGATATTTCTGTTGTCGGTCAGTTAATTTCACTTGGAGTAAATAACAGCGGAAATTTAACTGTACAAAATAATTCAGAAATTCAGAATTTTACAAATAGCGGAATTGCAAGTATTTCAGGGACTCTTACTTCTGCCGGCATAGTGGATAACTCTAATGAATTAACGGTTTTAGGTTATGCAGATTTGAATAGTGCTGTAAACAGCGGTACATTAACTCTTAATAACGGTGCAGAAATTACCAGTTTTACAAATACTAAAAACGCTGTAATTTACAATGGTTTGAATGCTGACTATATTAAAAACGAAGGAACTATAGCTCTTAGTAATGGTACAGACAGAGTTGGTGATATATTAAATAATTCCCAAATAAATATAACAAATTCAGCATTTACTCTTGACAATACAATTACTGGAACAGGTAACATTAATATAACAAATTCAAGCTTTACTACAAACGGTGAAATCAGTAACCAAAACATTACGGCAGATAGTTCAACAATGAATTTTGGAAACAATTCAAATGTATTAAATAACTCTGTATTAAATGTAACTAATGGAAGTACAATTAATACAAAAGACGGAGTCTATACAGATTATGTAATGGATGAACTTCATTCCTCCGCTGATTCCAGATATTCAATCGATGTTACACTAACAAAAGAAGAACAGAATGCTGATACTTTCACGCTTGAAAACGGAGGAAGCGGTACAATTTATATATCTTCAATAAATGTTAGTAACGAATGCGACATGAATGAAAAATACATTTTGCAAATAATAAAATCAGCAACTTCTGACGCACCTCAGCTTGATTATGATAATTCTAAAGTCTTAAATCAAGCAGAAGCAATTATGACTAGCGATATTATTCTGGCAAAAGAATTTGGGCTAGCCTCTACAACAACGAAAAATGACAGTTTAGAAATCCGTGGTCTTCAGGATACATTTGTTGCCTGGGCTGAGTACGAAACACCAATCTGGTCTGGTCTTACCGAACAAGAAGACAAAATATTTACTTTTGTAGATGATTCAACAACAATCTTGTCAAAAGATGTTTCTGAACTTAAAGGGATAAACCTTACTATAAACGGAGCAAACAATACATTTGATGTAAATAACAAAGACTTCCTTTCATCTGTGAACGAAAATCAAAATGTAACTATTTCAAACATTAATATTACTAATAACAATGATGAGGCTACAGATAACAAAGGTATATTGAACCTTAATAATGTCAAAACCGATAAAGATATTATTAACAATAATGATTTGAACATGACTGGCGTAGTAGAGCTTGCCAATGTTACCAATAATTCAAAACTATCTTTTGACGGTTCTTTAATGACTGTTAAAGATTTTGAAAACAAGGCAGATATTGATATCAAAGGAAATACTGCAGCTGATAATATTACCAACAGCGGAAACATAAAAGCAGAAGGAGATATTGCAGTAAAAGAAACCGTAAAAAATGAAAAAGATGGTGAAATTACGGTAGACGGCTCCGTATATGCAGACAAAATTGATAACGACGGCAATATGCTGATTAACAATGATGTTAAGGTAACTACAATTTCTAATACCGGTACAGCAATAATCAAAGGCAATACAACAGTAAAAGAAATTACTAATACAGAAGGCAGTGCAGATATTACAGGTAACTTGATTGTTGAAAATATCTACAATGATGAAGTTATGACTGTTACCGGCGATATGGATACATCCAAAATAACTAACCTCGGCACAATAAATGTTAATGAATCAACATTTAACGTTAACGAGATTACGACAGAAGAACGCGGTACAATAAATCTTAAAGATACAGTATTCACCCCTGCTGTCCTTGTAGAAAATCAGGATATAATTGCCCAGGATAGTACAGTTAATCTCTATAATCCGTATGCAGCAGTAAATGACTCGCTAGTATTGAATCAGAGTACAATGAATATCGGTAACTTAACTACAAACCCTCTGCATTTTACTAAATTTGAATTAAATGACGGAAGTACTGTAAATATTAACTCTGCAGCAGTAGATTTTACAACAAATACAATGGGCCGTATTACAGCCGATGAATACGCTCAGGCAGGTGAAGGTACAGTCGTAAATCTCAATTCAATAAACGTATTAAATAATATTGCAAATAATATAACTATGGTTGAGATTCCGTTTGCTGACGAATCTTTCGCAGAAAATGTAAAATATCACGGTCAGAAAACAGTTTATACTCCTGTATATCAATTCGGTGCAAGCTATAATTACAGAGATGGCGATATGGTCTTTGTAAGAGGCGGGTACTTTAACCCGGATACAGGCAAGATAGAATATCCATCAAATCCAAGCGATGCTTTCAACCCTTCTGTTTTAGGAAGTGCAGTTGCAGCTCAGGCTGCTGCAGCATCACAGATGAATCAGACATTTAACTACGCATTCCAGAACAGCGATAACTTTATGCTTATGCCAAGACACATTCGAATGGCGGAAATTAATAAAAATAAAATTGCAATTGCAGGTGTGAATGATGCGGGTGAAAATTTTGAAGCCCAAGAACAGGCAAGCACATGGTATAAACCATATGTAAGCTTTGAAAATATTCCTCTGAAAGACGGGCCAAAAGTTAACAGTATAACCTACGGTTCTCTGTTTGGTTTTGATACGCCGATTAAAGAATGGAAACACGGCTGGGCAAGAACATTCACAGGTTACGGCGGTTATAACGGAGCTAGTATTGATTATAAAAATATAGGCATAAGCCAAAATGGCGGTGTTCTCGGCGGTACTGTAACTTTATACAAAGGCAACTTCTTCAATGCAACAACATTAAGCGCAGGTGCAAACTTGTCAGATATATCTACAATGTACGGCCACGAAGATGCAGTTATGCTTTTGGCAGGAGTTGGCAATAAGACCGGATATAATCTGGAATTTAAAGATGGAAAATTTATAATTCAACCGAACTTAATGCTGGCATACACATTTATAAATACCTTTGATTACAAAAATTCAGCCGGTGCAAAAATCGACTCTGATCCTCTGCACGCAATTCAGGTTGCGCCAGGTGTAAAATTTATTGCGAATACTAAAAACGGCTGGCAGCCATACATAGCTGCTAATGCGGTGATGAACTTTATGGATAAATCAAGAGTAATGGCAGACAATGTCAGACTTCCGGAAATGAGTATTAAACCATTTGTTCAATATGGTGTAGGTATTCAAAAAGTATTTAAGGATAACTTTATGGCATTTGGTTCTGCAATGCTTCAGAGCGGCGGCAGAAACGGTATAACTTTAAATCTCGGGTTAAGATGGGCTCTTGAATTTGGACACCACACAGATATGGTGCAGGCAGAACCTGCGGTCAAAAAATTTGAACTTCTTCCTGATATAGAAGATAAACCGGTATCTGCTCCAGAAAAAACTTATGATGTCGTTCAAAATGTTATTGAATTAGATACAGTAAATGAAGCTTCAGCGAATGTTCAACATGTAATTAAAGAAAAATCCGGTGAAAAAGCTGATGTCGTAAAGCTCGAAGTAACAGAGCCGCTTGATAAAGGCCCTTTAATCTTAAAAACAATGAAACTTTAGTAATTGATAGCAGTTTTTAGGCAGTTATCAGACTTGGCCTCAAAGAATTTGTATGCTTTTTCAATCTCATCCAGCTGAAATGTATGAGTTATAAGAAAATCAGTATTGATAATACCTTTAGAAATCATCTCAAGTAGTTTTTTACAATGAACAGCATCAACTCCACCTGTTTTGAAAGTCAAATTTTTGCCGTACATTTCAGGCAAAGGTAAAATCTGGTTTTCCTCATACATTGCAACTACTCCGACAATCGCATTAGGGCGTGCAATTTTCCAGGCAGTTTCAAAAGTGTTTTTTCCTCCGGCAGCCTCTATAACAGAATCTGCGCCTCTGTTTTCAGTAAGCTTTTTAATTTCTTTCTCTATATCACACTGTTGTGGATTGAATACAAAATCAGCAAGTCCTAATTTTAGAGCAAGATTAAGACGAAATTCATCAATATCTATAGCAATTATTTTACCTGGGTTAAAAGTTCTGGCGCATGCCATAGAGCAGAGTCCTACAGGGCCTGCGCCTATAACAGCAATGTAATCTCCCCGTTGAATTTCACACATCTCAGCTCCGAAGTATCCGCTTGAAAGAATATCTCCAACAAAAAGAGCGTTTTCATAAGTTACGTTATCAGGCAGTTTTGTAAGTCCTGTGTCAGCAAACGGAACCCTGACATATTCTGCCTGACATCCATCTATTTTGCACCCCAGCTCCCAGCCTCCGTTGACGCAGTTATTTATAAACCCTTTTTTGCAAAAATAGCATTCACCGCAAAAAGTTTCACAGTTCGCGCAGACTCTATCTCCAACTTTCAAGTTTGTAATTTCACTTCCGGTTTCTACAACCTCCCCTACAAACTCATGCCCGAGTATAATACCATCTTTAGCCTGCGGTACGAAACCTCTTATAATATGCAAATCGCTTGTGCAGATTGATGATAAGGCAACTTTAACTATAGCATCCCGCGGAGATATTATTTCCGGCTTCTTACGCTCAGTAAGGCTTATCGTCTGATTTTGATAAACTAATGCTTTCATATTTTTATTATAAATGAACAATTCTTAAAAGAAATCGTTTATATGATATAATAGATTAGTTAGGAGGGAATTATGAAAAAAACATTATTAACAGCTGCTGTATTGGGTTTGATAGCAGTAAGTGCACCATTATCAACTCAGGCAGTAACGCAGGTTTCTCACGATAGAGGATATATCTCTGTAAGCACATCTGCAAATACCGAAGTCGCACCGGATGTGGCAGAAATCTCTTTTGCCGTGCAGACTTCTGACAGCAAATCAATGCAAAAAGCTACACAATTAAATAAAGAAGCTTCAGACAGAGTTCTTTCAGTTTTGAGCTCAATGCTTAATTCTTCAAATGGGGACTATATTAAAACATCTGATTTTAGCGCATCTCCAATCTACTCATACTCTGGAAGTAAGAGAAATCTTGATAAATATGAAGTTTCTAACAGAGTAATTGTACATACAAAATCTCTTGATAAAGTTGGTTCAATGATTGATAAGGCAATAGAGGCTGGAGCAACAAATGTAGACAACCTTAACTTTTCCGTATCAACATATGATGCTCAGTGTAATGACCTTCTAGGTATAGCAACCAAAAAAGCCCAGTCAAGAGCAGGGCTTCTGGCTAAAAATCTTGGAACGACATTAGATGGTGTAAGAACTTTTGATGTAAGCTGCAATGCCAATAATTATAACAGCCCAAGAATGTATATGGCTAAGAATATGCTTGCTTCTGTGGCAGATGAAGCTGCATCCGGAGCTACTTCTACAACTATTACAGGCGGCGTTGTAAAAATTAATGCTAATGTAAATGCAAGTTTCTTTGTAAAATAATTTTAGCTAAAGTATAAATAAGGCGGGTAGTATGTACTATCCGCTTTTATGTTAAAATACATTTATGAAAGATAAAAACAAGATTATTAAAAGAATAGTAAATGCGTTAAATGCGAATGATTACGAAGCTGCACGCAAAATAATCGAGAATGATTTGAAACGTCTTGGCTGCACTGACGAGTATTATTTTTACCTTGCTCTAATTACAGAAAATCTTGAAAGAAAGCGCGAACTTTATACAAAGGCAATAGAAGTAAATCCAGACTTTTTGGACGCATATATTAATAGAGGCCTTGTAAATAATGAACTTCAAGATTATGACAAATCTCTTGAAGATTACAACAGGGCAATAGAATTAGACTCAAGGTGTGCTCTTGCGTATAATAACCGCGGATATACTAAGTACAAAATGAAAGATTATAAAGGTGCTTTAGACGATTATAACCGCGCTATATTACTAAATCCTAAGTTCCAGATGGCACTAGACAATAAAGCTCAAATATTTCAGGAAGTATGCATAAAAGACGACGAAGATTTTGTTGAAAAGTATTACTTGAGCCTTGGTATTGCTGATGTTAACTCCGGCGCTTTCCCTGATGCAATAAGAAATCTGGATGAAGCTATCAGATTTAATCCAAAATCGGATATAGCATATTTCTATAAAGGAGTTGCCTGCCATAGCATTGGTAAAGATGAAGAAGCGTATAAAAATTATACAAAAGCTATTGAGCTGAATAAGAAAATGACAGATGCATATTTTAATAGAGGCCAGCTTATTTTTAATACAAATCCGAAACTTGCTCTTGATGATTTTGTTTCAGCTGTAGCGCTGGATCCGAAGTTCATAGATGCTTATTACTCTATTGCTGCAATCCAAAAAAATTCCGGACAGTATGAAGATGCTATAAAAAATCTGGATAAGATTATTGAACTTGAGCCTCACGCAGTTAATGCAAAAGCACTTAAAAAATTAATATTAACAAAGTATTTGAAAAATTAGCGCCAATATGGCTTAAAAAAAGTAATTTCTTGTAAGGTTTCGTCGTAATCGCCGTTAAACCTGATAGCTCTGTCATCAATGAAGGCGCTGGCAAAAGGGTTTTTAACATTTGTGATGTTTGATACGTACCTGTCAAGGTCGTTGTCTATAAGCCATTTAGCAGTGAGCTTGGTGTTTCTGACGGTAAAAATTTCAATTTTGTAGTTTTCAGCAAGCTTTGCTAAAAATTCATGAACGCCTTCTTTGGGCGGAGCAATCTCGTTTTCGTTGTAATTTCCGCAGTAAGTATTTAATACGCCGTCTAAATCAATAGCGATTGTTTTAATCATTTTTTCTCCTTTTAAAATTTATAAACAGCCCTACTATGAGTAATAGCTGAGTGATAGCTAGTACTATAATGCAGATAAGTAGTATTGATAGTTTTGTCATTTTGTGCCTTTAGTAAAGAAATATTAAGTATTTTGGTATTTAAGTATACTATTCGGTAATAAACGACTCGTTAAAAGACAGATTTTACCTGATAAGTTATCATAAAATAATGATAGAAAATCGATTCGCAAAACTACTAGGAGAAAAACGATTAGACAGACGCGATGTTGTAAAAATGACTGGTCTGGATAATCATATTATCCTAAAAATTTATAAGAATCAGTATACCCGTATCGATTTAGAAACTTTGAATAAAATATGTATGGCATTGGAATGTGATACTAATGACATTTTTAAATTTATTCCAGATTAGTTCCTTAATATAAAGATATATTAAAAAAACTGGTATGTAAAGATACGAATTGGTAGTTTAGTCTACGCAAAGGGATTTGTTATTCATAATAGTGTATTATATGCATTATGATTGAAAATCGATTAGCCAAAATAATGGGTGAGAAGAAGTTAGATAGCAGAGACATTGTAAAGATTACTGGTCTTGATAATCATACTGTCAGCAAATTATATAAAGGAATCACTAAAAGAGTTGAAATCAGTACTTTGGATAAACTTTGTTATGCATTAGAGTGTGATACAAACGATATCTTTAAATATGTTCAAGAAGAGTAGTCTGTATTGATGGGCAAAAAAATATATAAATACGATAAGGTTTTGGTTAGAAAATTCGGTGAGAAAATTGCATTTTTGAGAAAAAGAGCTAATTTTACCCAAGATGAGCTTGCTTTTAGAGTAAACATCTCTCCGAGTTATTTGAGTGCCATAGAACGCGGGGTAACAGATACTACGATATCAACTGCAAAGAGATTAGCAAAAGCTTTTAGTATATCAATGTCAGAGCTTTTTAATGATAAAATATGATTATACTGATGAAAAGGTATTATACTTTAGAAAAGCTGTTTAAAAAGTTGAAAGAGCTCTGGTAGATTATAAATTTATGGATGAATGACATAAGATATTATATTGATATGGATTTAGAAAAAGAAATATATATAAAATTGGGACAAAATATCAAAAAGTACCGTCTTGCGAAAAACTTTTCACAAGAAAAACTTTCTGAACTATTAGATGCTAATCCTAAATTCATTGGGCATGTTGAAAGAGTTGAGCGTTATATAAGTCTAAAAAAACTTATACAAATTTCACAAATTCTTGATATTCCTTTATATAGCTTTTTTAAGTTTTAGCATCTATTTATCCGACAAGTTGATTTTCCTCCTCCTTTTGGAGTATAAATGTATTATGAAGAAGTTTTTGGGAGTGAGTTTAATAGCAGCATTTTTATTGCCGCACCTGGCGTTTGCAGCGGATAACGGCGTTGTTACTCTGGATAAAACAAGTGTTGAAAAGCCGCAAATAACAATTGAATCGTCTTCCAAAGAGTTAAAAGGTTCGCTTCTTGTAAATGATTCCGAAACGCTTGCGCATTTAATTGAAATTCAGAAAGAGCACGATATAAAAGACCTTGAAAAACTCTGGCAGGGAACTGTTGAAAATAATCAGGTAATTGAATTTGCGCTTAAAAAGCTTGCAACCCCAGAATCGCAGCGAAGAATACATTCATCATTAATGGCTAAAACACTTTCTGCAATTGTAGCAGGTGCGTCTTTTGTGCCGAGTCTTATGGGGGCGAATTATGGAATTCAAACCTCTGCATTTTCAGCTGGAAGACTTGCACAGGGGCTGCTTAACAAAAAAACTATGCCTCAGGAAACTCCGTTAACTGACACAGAGTTAATAGAGTTAGCAAGTATGGTTGAAGATTTGCAGGATTCTTTAATAAGTTCATACTATAACTACAAAAATACCTTGAGCCAGCTTAAGGATACACGTTCGAAAATGATTTTGTACAGCAGGAATTATTCTAAGGCTCTCACCGGACAAGATGTTCTTGAAATTGCTATTTCATCTTCACTCTACGACGCAATGAGAATACAGGAGTTCCAGTTGGAGCAGTCTGCTAAGAAATATCATATACAACTTCAAAGGCTTGCCGGAAAAAAAGTTGTTGATGCTCTGGAATTATATCAATATGACTTTAATTCTGTACTTTATAAAGATAATGATGCTGCTAAAAAGAACGGAGGTGCGAATGGCAAAAAATAAATTTGTTGTATCTCTTATGCTGGCGGCACTGCTTATGCTTCCTGTTTCAGCGGAGGTAAAACTCGACGATGTAACTACTCCAAAGGATATTTTTTACAGGCTTGGAACTACTGACACGCCTGAAAATAAAATAGACGTTAACAGCAAGGAAGAAGTAAAAGCTCAGATTGTCAAGGAAGAAAAATACTATAGCGAAGGACTTACTTATGCAGATTTAAGCATTAAGAAAATGGCGTTGGAAGTTTCTAAATCAGTAGAAGTAGATTACAACGACATGATGGAAGATTTGTCGCTTCTCTGGCAGGGTGCGGCAACAAAAAGCGATACAATTAAATTTGCAATATATAAACTTTCAAATCCTGATAAAGACAAGCCCGATGCCGGTGCTGTAAAGAAAGTTTTGACTACAATAGCAGGTATGTCGACCTTTTTGGGGGCAGGTATGGGAAACCCTGTACTCGCAAGTGCAGCTTTAATTGGCGGAAATACTTTGGGTATTATGTCGCAGGATACAAAGGCTCTAAACTATAAGTATACTCAGGTAACTGATGCTGATATGATAATTCTGGTAAGAAAAGTAGACGAGCTTCAGCAAAAAGTTGTTGATATGTATTACGACTACATGACAGCTAGACAGTTGTATGATATGACAACAAATATGGTTCAGGAAAGGTATAAAAACTATCAAAATTCTCAGAATTTATCAAAAGAAGTTATTTTGATAACAGATACTTTCTACAGAGAAGCTCTGGATGAACAGGTAAAAGCTCGAGGAAGCTTCTTTGAAAAACGTTCACGTCTTGAACAGCTTGTAGGTAATGATATTTTTAGACAATTTGAGTCTAATGTAGACGCAAGGAGCGCAAATGACAGGTCTTAATCTTTACATTTCTTAAGATTTGTGGTATTTTAGGGGTAAATTATCAAAAAGGAATTTGTATGTTTAGCAGGAATTTAGAGTTTTTAAACAATCTTGCATTAAAGTCAAGGTTAGAGCGTATAACACTGGAAGAATCAAGTAAAAATATGTCATATTGTATGACTCCTTCAAATGATTATTTGCTGATGAAAGATGATGTTCCCTTTGATGATATAAATAATCCTCGCGAGGCAATTAAAGAAACTCTTAGAGCAACAATAAAAAATCCAATGGGGAATAATGATATTATCATTACTTTTGGTATCGGATTATGTTATATGCTTGATGAAGTCTATAATACATATCCATCCAAAATTATTGTTTATGAACCGGATATAAATGTTTTGCACTTTGTTTTGAATAATGTTGATATTTCGGAACACCTTGCAAGCGGAAGAGTTTTTATTACCGATAATCTTGATGAGTTAATGAAAAAGCTTTCTGAAATCTATATAACTAAAGATAAAGTTGAAGTTGTTTATCTGAAAAACTATGCAATTGTAAAAAGTCCAGAACTTATGGCTTTAACACAAAAAGTTTATGAAACCTGCAGAAGTAAAATCGTTGATGTTAATACAATTACTAAATACTCCAAAAAATGGCTATTGAATACATTGAGAAATATTAATTTAATAAATAATAATTCTTCTGTTTTCAAGCTTTCGGATTTAAAAAATAAATTCAGCGGCCAGACTGCGCTTATAATTGCTGCCGGCCCTTCTTTAAATGAAAATTTGGAGAAAATTAAAGCTAACAGGGACAAATTTGTTATATTTGCTGTTAATAAAGTCTTGCGTGTGCTTAGTGCAAATGGAATTGTGCCTGATTTTACGGTTTGTTTGGATGCTTCAAGTATCAATTCTACATTGACTGGACTTGAGGAATTCTGTGCAAAGACTAACTGTATAATGGATATTAAATCTGACAGTGTTTTGTTTAGTAAAAACTTTAAGAGAATGTTTATGTCATTTTCTAAAAATGATATGGTTGTCAAAAAACTTGCAGATTATAATAAACTAGAATGTTATGAGAGCGGAGGGACTGCAACCGCATTAGCACTAGTAGCTGCAGTAAAACTAGGTTTCAGTAAAATTATTTTTACCGGACTTGATATGGCTTTTCAGAATGAAGTTATTTATTCTACCGGTGAGGTTATGAATAAGGTTTCTGATACTCAGATGATTGTTGGAAAAACTCAAAAGAAAATTGTAAAAGTTAAATCAGTTACAGGTGATTTAGTTTATACAAGAGAGGATTATGCTGCATTTATTCAGCATTTTGAAACACTGATTAAGGATTTGGAATGTAAAGAAATCTATAACACCACATCTTTCGGTGCTGCAATTGAAGGAATGAAAAATGTAAGTTTTGATGAACTTCCGTTGTTTTTCTCATCAACAGGAACTCCGTTTATTCTTGGAGAGGCAAAACCTTTTAAGCTGGAAATAGAGGAATGGGCAAAAGAAGAGCTGATGCTTATAAACAATGTTATTTCTGTTCTCTCAAAAGGAGTTTTTTCACCAGCGCTCGTATCAACCATTGTGAAAAGTCCGTTGATGTATCAATATATGCAGGCTGATATTCTAAAGGTTCTGCAATCAAACTTTGAATCAGGCTATGCTGATGAATTCATAGAAAAAGCTAAAGCTGCAATAAAAGTAATAGTTGAAAATCTGCAAAAAAATAGATTAATTTAGGCGGTGTATGATGAAAAAGTTAATTTTATTACTTTCTTGTATTTTATTACAAGTTTCTGCTGCATATGCGGCATCCCAGCTTCACGTTGTTGCAATGGATGAGTTTAAGACAGATAAACCTTCAAAAAATATTAGTGTGCGTGTTCTTGAACCTTCTGAGCTAGGCAGATATCAAATTGGAACTAACGCAGTGCTCAACTGTCAGGTGCTGAGAATAGTTGACCCTAAGAGAGGTAAAAGAAATGCAACATTTTTTGTGAAACCTGTATCGTACACTGATGGAGCAGAAAAAGTTTCTATTGAAGAAGAAATGTATGGTAAATACTCAAAATTTGTACTTTCAAAAGAAGAATTAAAGAAAATACCACCTTTTAAGGTTATGAAAAATGCTGCCTTAATGGTTGGTAACTATTTTATTAAGGGCATTTCAATTGCGTATCATTTCGGTGAAGGTTTTGTCAAGAATGAGAAAGAAAACCGCTTTAAATCAGGTGTAACTAATGCATATGAAGAATCTCCACTTTCATATATCGGCGAGGGAGAACAGCTTGATATAAAGGTTGGTGATGACTTCTATCTTGTATTCAAGACAGAAGAGGATGTTGAAGAACCTAATTACACATATACACCGGCAGAAGAATAATGGATAGAGTCTATCTTTAGCCAAGCGAGTCTAGTATATGATCTACCAATCCAGCAATACCATCTGCTGCGTTGCTTATTCCTTGTCCTATTGCGTCAGCTGCACTTGCAGCAGGCAATGTTGTTCTTGCAATATTTCTTGCGTTGTTTGTAGTCTGTTCATTTAATATCGGATTAATCTTACTAAAGTCAATATGTTCTTCTTTTTGTAAAATTTTTTTAGTTTATACTTGTATATTTTTTTATCCTAAATATCATTAGCTTGTAAACCCAATCAATTTTATAAAGGATATGTGTATGAAAATCTTACCTGTCATAAATTATACCAATCAGAATTCATTATATTCTAAAGGCCAATCAAAAAATGGAAATAATTTAAATTTTAAAAGTGTTTCTACAACTCTGATTTTGTTAACAGCAAGAGAAGGTAGCAAAAAGAGTCAGTACATCAGAGCTTTAAGTGAAAGTATACGAGATTTAGCGTATTGTGATAGTCAAACAATACAAGCTATCTATTCTGCAATAGCCAAAACTCCAGACAGTTTTTATACAGGAAAAGGGTATATGGATAGTTTTGTAGAATTATTTAATAATAGCATGTTCCTTACTCTTCTATAGCTGCACTCAGAGGAAGCGCTCTTAAGAAATTGAACTGTATTGATGACAATAGTTCTTATACGATTGCTGCAAAGAAAGATTTTATAAGAAGTGTATTAGATAACGGGCACGAAATTACTAAAGAGTTTTATAATCAATTTGAGATATTAGATGATTCATTATATAAGAATTTAAAAGAAGAAATAATAGATTCTTGTTTTTATTCTAGAAAGTATAATTCTAGCAGACATTATGCTGGATATTCTTACCCATTAGCAAGCTCGATTGACGGCTCGCATGGTTCAGGTATATTTGATGGATACAGCAGAAACCGTGAAAATATATTTAATGAACAGTTATATAACAATCTTGTATTATTATCTTCTTTAGATAAGCAAGAATATGCTACGTATATTAAGAAAAACAGAAATATAATAGAACAAGCAAAACAAAGATTAGAAAAATTTCTTCGTTATGTGGACAATTCTAATTTAGTACACTATTATAACTATAATATTAAATCTATTTAGTAAAGGACTAAATTTTATGCAGGTTGCCAATATAACATATCGAAACAATACTAAAATAATACCAACTCGCAAAACTATATCATTTTCCTCCGGTGGTGGGGTAATAGACGATGGTGATTATGTAAAAATTCCAAAGAAAAATTATCAAAGGGATAAAATTTTAGGTTATATTGTAAATACTTTACTTACAATAGATTTAATATACACTTTGTGCGCTGCATTTGGTAAAGGGAATAACCCTTTTCCATAAACATTAATTATGAATTTAACTATTGATGGCAATCATATAACTTTTTCTTCCGGCTTAAATCGGGCTCTTACCAGAAGCTGTAATCAGATAAATGTCAAATATGTTGAAACTTTACTACAGAACAAGAGTGTCAGTGCAGATTTTCAAATGAATAAGACCGCAGCTTTTGTTTACAAAAAATTTCTGAAATATTTGATGTTTTAAAGACAAAAACCCGTCTAAAAATTTTTGATTTAAAAATCGCCAATATAAGATTAGATGAAAATTTTTCAAGAGATGAGCGCACTTCTTCTCATTATCTTTCACCTTTTATCCATGAAATAATGCATGGCGTTTATGTTGATTACATATATAAAAAATATGGTTATGAAGGTCAATGCCCGTATACACGCAAAAAATACTCAAAAGAACAGAATTTTGGCTTGAAAATAATGGATATTCTACAGCAGAAAGTATTCAGCAGAGAAGAAAATGAAATTATAAAAAACAATCTGGGATTGTATTCTTTATCACCGGAAAATCAGTATCATGAAGTTTTTGCAGAAACTTTTACTAAAATTATTTGTAATTGTCTATCTCCACAAGACTCATTACCTGTAAAAAATCCACTGGAAGAAATGAAAAGTTTACCCTGTGAGTTTTTAAGAATTCTGGCAAAGTTGTTCTAATGAATCATATAAGTAGCATTTGAGCCAAGGACTTTGTCTTTTAGACGTTTGAAGCCTTTGCCGTAAATATATTTCATCTGTTCGACGAGGTTTTCTTCCACGTCAATCAAATACATATCATGAACAATAAATTCTTTTATAATAAATACAATTCCCTTGTTTTTTGTCCAAATTATATTAGTGTCTGAAATATCATTTTTTAGTGAAGAAATCTTTCCAACAATACCTTCGCTGTCATCAGCCGCTATAATAATCATTCTTCCGCCGAGTGAGAGCTCAATATCTCTTCCGAATGCGTGTTCAAAAACAAGCCCGAAACGTGAATTAAAATTGTCATATCCTACAATTCTTATTTCTACATTCCTGTTGTAAGCGTTAAGAAGCTCTTTTTCAAAAAACTTGAAATCCTGCGACCAGATTTCCATATAAATTTCTCGTTTTGCATTCTGTATAACTTCTATAACTTTATCTTGAATGTTTTGTTTGCCGTTAACCGTAATAATAGGTTCGTTATAATTATCTTTAACCTCCGGCAGATGCTTATCAAGATAATTTATAGTGGAGTTAATTTTTTTCATATAGCTTGATGTAAGCTGTTTAGGTCTTATCGGAGTATATGTTACAGGCTTTGTGTTAGCAGATACAACAACTTTTTTTTCTTCAAGAACTTTCAAGGTGTCGTACGTCCTTGACTGAGGAATATTTGCAAGCTTAGAAACCTCATACCCTGTCGCAGGATATTTTTTTAGAAGCGCAATATAAACCTTTGCCTCATATGTATTAAATCCTATTTCCTTTAGTTTTTCTACCAGATCCGCCATATTTTGATTGTAACATTCCTTTACAAAAAGTCAATTTATAGAGCCGGAATAACTTTATATATATAAGGTTAGTTTTAAATAGGTTAGGTTTAATATGACACTTCCAATCAATTCACTTGCGAATATGGAATATATGCTTTACGGCGGTGCACTTGGCGCAAACCCGAATTGCCCGAGTTATGCGAACGGTTATAAAGCTGTAAACAATAATAATAATAATTATTATAATCCTTATATGCAACAGTATCAAAATGGAACTTCATATGTACCTTCTTCCAATATTGGTATTAATCCGCAGGCTATACAGAATAGTTATAATAATACACCTCAGCTTAGACAAGGATATCCGAAACAGGCAGTTTCTAAAAATGACATTAATACCCTTGCCAAGTTTTATGAAGATGCAAACACTTATGTTCAAAAATGGGGCGACATAGGTACAAGCGCTTTAATGATTGGTATGATGGAAAATTCTCAGGTGATTAAGCATCCTCTAAACTCTTTCAGAGCAATGGGTGTTACTAATAAGATTTTTGATAAATCAAATCCTGCAGTACAAGCATTATGGAAAAAGAACCCGGAATTAATGCAAAAGGCGTATGGGCAGCTGCATGCAGTAAACAGAATGGCGCAGCCCAAATTTTCTTTTGTTCAAAAGTGGTTCCAGAAGCCAATAAGTGAGGCTTCAAGACAGGAGCTTGAAAAGATAATGGCTGATGCAATTAAATCCGGGGACGAAAAGGCTATTTTAAGAGCTTCAGAAACTTTAAAAGCATCAAGAGGTATGGATGGCTATCTTCCAACTCTATGGAACAAAATTACCGGTGGAAAGAACTTAACACCTCAAGAAAGAATTGCTAAAAAGGCGGCAGATATAGAAAAAGCTGTAAATGCTCCGGCTGCTGTTAGACCAGGTATGACTGGTTTATTAAAACAGGGTCTTAAAGAAGGTAAGACATTCGCTTTATTTGGAATGTTGATTGATTCACCTAAAATTATTTCTGCGTACCAAAATGGCGGAATGGGTTCAGCAATTACGCAAACATTCCAGACAGGTGTAAGATCAGTTGCAGATGGTATCGGATGGACTCTCGGCCGTGCAGTAGGTACTGCTGTTGGTACAAAAGTCGGTGCAGCAATAGGTACAGCGGTATGTCCAGGATTAGGAACAGCTGTAGGTGCAGTAATTGGCTTCCTCGGCGGTGCTGCCGGTTCAATTCTGGCAAGTAAATTTACCCATAGCTTGATGCCTACAGATGAAGCAACAAAGCTAGAAGCAGAAAAACAGAAGAAAACTCCAGAGGGCAATGCGCAGTTACTGTCATTAGTTTTGCAAAAAGTTCAGGCAGGAGAAAAAGTTCCAGACAAAGTTCTAGCATCAGCTCAAAATGTAGCAGCAGCTTTGAGTGCATAAAAAGTTTTTGATATCCTATTAATTAACCTATATAATCCCTTCTTTATGTTAAAATCACAAAGAGGGGTTTTTATTATGAGAAGTGACAATATTAAAAAAGGTATAGCAAGAACACCGCATAGAAGTTTATTGATGGCGTCAGGAGTTTCCAAAGAAAATATGCAGGCTCCATTTATCGGGATTGCAAGCTCTTTTTCTGATTTAGTTCCGGGGCATGTCGGAATGCGTGATTTGGAACGGCAGATAGAAAAAGGTATCCATACTGCCGGCGGACAGGCTTTTATATTTGGTGTTCCTGCTGTTTGTGACGGAATCGCAATGGGGCACAGTGGAATGCAATACTCGCTTCCATCAAGGGATTTGATAGCAGATTGTATAGAAACTGTTGCGAATGCCCATCAGCTTGACGGCCTTGTACTTCTGTCAAATTGTGACAAAATAACTCCCGGAATGCTTATTGCAGCTGCAAGAATTAATATACCTTGCATAATAGTGACAGCAGGCCCGATGTTGGATGGAGAAAGCAGATGCGAAAAGCTTACAATGATTAAAGGGGCGTTTGAAGCAATCGGAAAATTTAGAAATGGAGAGATTACGGAAGAAAGACTTCTTGAATTAGAGGAGGCGTCATGTCCTTCAGCAGGAGCCTGTCAGGGGCTTTATACCGCAAATACAATGGCTTGTTTAACGGAAATTATCGGAATGAGTCTTCCATATTGTGCAACGTCAGCGGCAGTTTCTTCTCAAAAACGCAGAATTGCTTTTGAAAGCGGAATGCAGATTGTAGATTGGGTAAAAGATTATAAAAAACCGCTTGATATTATTACAAGAGATTCTTTAAGAAACGCTATTATTGCAGATTTAGCTATGGGCGGATCTACAAACTCGTTTTTGCATATTCTTGCAGTTGCAAATGCTGCGGGAATTGATGTTTCGCTTAAAGACTTTGAAGAACTCTCGCATAAAATTCACCAGTTTGTAAAATTGGAACCGTCGTCAAACATTACAATGACAGCTTTTCATAATGCAGGCGGTATTCCGGCAGTTGCGGATGAGCTTGTTAAAAGCGTACCGGAGTATAAAGGAGGAAAATATAAAGGTGTGTATGTCGACCGCTCTGTAATTCATCCTTATTCAGAACCTTTTAATACAAAACCCGGGCTTGGAATTCTTTATGGAAATATTGCGCCGGAGGGTTCGGTAATTAAGATTTCTGCCGTGGATGAAAGCTGTTACGAGTTTGTTGGTACAGCTAAAACTTTTGATTCTGAAGAAGAGGCAATGGAAGCGCTTGAAAACGATAAAATAAAAGAGGGTGATGTTATCGTAATCCGTTATGAAGGCCCTAAGGGCGGCCCCGGCATGAGGGAAATGCTTGCGCCAACTTCGCTTCTTGTCGGAAAAGGGCTTGGTACTAAAGCTGCTTTAATTACTGATGGCCGTTTCTCGGGCGGAACAAGAGGAATATGTGTCGGACACATTTGCCCTGAAGCAGCTAACGGCGGAGTTATTGCCCTCATCAAAGACGGTGATAAAATTAGAATTGATATAAATAAAAGATTGCTTGATTTGATGGTTTCTGATGAGGAATTAGCAGAACGCCGTAAGTCTTTAAAAGAGTTTGTATCAAAAGCAAAAGGATATCTCGGCAAATATTCAAGAACAGTTCAGGATGCAAGCCATGGCGCAATTGTTTAAAGAAGAATTAAGAAAAGAGATAAAAGCTAAACGAAAGCTTATTAATATTGATTGTCAAATGCTTGTGGAAAATTTAATGAAAACACAAGAATATAAGCGGGCAAAGAATATCATGATTTTCTATCCGTTGAAAGATGAAGTAAATCTTCTTTCTCTGCTCAGGGACAAGACAAAAAAGTTTTATCTCCCTAAGATTGATGGAGAAAATTTGTTGTGCTGCCCTTATGGAGAAGGAGATGAACTTTGTGTATCCTGCTTTAAGACATTTGAACCTGTTACAGAGGCTTGTGATAAAAATATAGTAGATTTTGTAATTGTTCCGGCGTTATGCTGTGATAAAAATAATTACCGTCTAGGATACGGGGGCGGTTTTTATGATAGGTTTTTAAAGGATTTTAGAGGCAAAAAAGTCGTCTGTCTGCCGGAAGAATTAATTGTAGAAACTGTTTATCCAGAAGCTCATGATGTTCCGGTCGATTTAATCATAACTACAAGCTGCCAGCTTCAAGGTTAAGGTTGACTTGTGGTTATTTGGCTATCGTCAACCATCTACTTGCCTATTGGAAATTATATGTGAAAGAACGCTGGATAGCAGAGTCAACAGCCCCTTGAGCTGACTGCATTTCTGCATCAACCATTTTGAGCCTGTTCTGGTATTCCTGCATTTGCAAATCAAGTTTCTTTTCCAAAATAATAAGCTTATCTCTTCTTGCCTCTAGCTGCTTAACCGCAGGGTTGTCGGGATCCAAATCATTTCCAAGAGCCATTATCTCATCAGAAGAAGCAACCAGCTCCATTTTTGCTGAAGCAATCCATTGAATTTTAGTTTCCAGCGTTATCTTATACGCTGTGAGATACATCATTCTGAAACTGGAGGCAATTAATCCCATAATCTGTTCCTTTTACCTTGTTTCGTTTAAATTCTTGCCTTTCAGGAATGTGTGTTCATTACTTTCTGCAATCAAACTTTCCATTTTATGGAGCTGATGCTTGTGGTAGTTTACCCTATACTTTGCCATCTTTAACTTTTGTCTGATGGTAAGCATATCCTTAAGACTTGAAAGTAAACTAACGGCCAGTGCTTTAAACGGATTTTTTCGTTTAAAAAACGATCTGGTAAAATTCATAAAATTCACTAACCGTTTCATACTATCTTGTAGTTCTTCACGCATAAGTATTTACTCCTATACGATCTAAGCCTACATGTATTATAAAACATGTGAACTTAAATAATTGCCTGTTTTTTAGTTTATTTGTAACATTTGTTAACATATTATTTTGAACTAGTCCTATTGCCGGTGATACTATTAAATATAAACCTGTTTTTATAATATTCTTCTTTTACTACATTATTATTTATCGGCATTTTTTTCAAAAACTTTAGCTCTTTCCTGTTATAATAGCGTAATTCGTTACAAAAATTTACAAGTGACGCTAAAGATTTTACTAAAGCGTTATTTAGAACAATATCAAGCATTATTCTGAAAAAAGTGCGTCCTTGCATGTTATCTTCTCCTCCCTCTCCTTGAGGAGAGGGGCGGGGGTAGGAGTCAACCAGCCCCGAGTTAATTATCATAAGTCTTGAATATCTTTGCTTGCAGACTCAATATCGTCTTTAAGCATTTTTCTAACAATATCACCTTGAGTATCAAGCATTTTACAAACAGTTTCAATGTTAGCAACTTTTTGCGAAAGAATTGTATCAGCATTTGAAACAATGTTGCTTGAAACTGTTTGATAAGCAGAAAGCGCAGCAGAAGAAGTTCCCTGCATTAAGTTGCCCATAACAACCGCAGGCAGCCCAAATTCTCCCAGATAAGGCGCTGCTGCTGTCATAATGCCGCCCCATCCAGAAACTATACCAGCAAGAGGCATTAAAATATTAGCCGCTCCAATGCCGTATCCATTAGCTGTTCCTATACCGTAAGCAGCAGTACTTGCAATGTCTGCAATGCTTCCAATACCGGATGCATAACCTGTAGTTGCTCCGTCAGAAGAGCCAAAACCGGATAATAAATCTCCAATACCGGACGCTCCTCCTGTAGTATAACCGCTTTGTCTGTAACCGTAGTTAGCTGCATAACCGCTTGGAAAGCCTGAATAATTTCCTAATGAATTAACGCCGAATGATGAATAAGTTCCGGTTGTTCCTCCGGCTCCGCCGTTATATTGAGTCCAATAAGAAGTTCCGGGAATATTCATAGCGCTAGTGCCGCCAAGTGTTGTCATGAAAGCTGATGGTGCAAACAAACTTGCAAGCTGGTATAGAAAACCTCCTGCAGCTTCAAAACCTGTGCCGGAACTTGCAGAGCCGGAAACAGTTAAATCTCTTAAACGGTCATATGTTTCATACAGCATAACCTTGGCGTCTGCAGAGGCTGCGCCGTATTTGTTTGCTATTACTAAGTATCCATCGTTTTTGTATGACATAAATTCCTCTTGTTATTTAACTGTATTTACTCTATGTCCTAGCCGCCGAATGTCTTGAAGGAGTCTTCAATGTTGTCTTTAACAACCTTAGAAACTGCATCAATTTCTGTAGAAAGAGCATTTTGTTCTGTATCAAGCTGTTTTAACCTTAATTCAAGCTGCTGGTCTTCCTGCTGAATTAATGATGTTTTTACGTTAATATCCTGCACCATTTTGTCGTACTGTGCATTTTCATAATTATACTGATTCATAGCATCTTTATAAGCGTCATCATCGGTTACTGTTTCTACGTTAAGCGTATATGTTACAGAGTCATCTTCAAATCTTACAGAAGTGAATCTGCCGTTACCATCTGTTTCAAGAAGAGCTTTAACAGTATCATATTTTTTTTGTTTAATATAACTTGCATTATAGTATGAAAGCTGTTTTTGACCATCAATATTGTTAATACCGCTGCCGCTTGCATATGATTTGTTTAAGTCGGCAAAAGTTGTGTAATAAGTAGTGCCGTTCATCTTAAATGAATATATACCGCCGGTGTATTCACCATTTTCGTTAAAGCAGTCAAGGATTGAAGAGTCAATCTCCTGTTCTTTCATGTCTTTTACAATCTGGTTTAATTCAGCTTTTTGGTCATCAGTAAGGTCTGTTAACAGTGTAAGTTCACAGTTTCCAATATAAGTTGGTCTGCGTAAGCCTTCATAAGCTTTCTCTGCCTGCTGATATGTTTGAAGAGCCTGAAATTCCACTGCTTGCAGCGCAGTAATCTGTGCATCGTATTTATCTGCAATAGCTGTTATAGAATTATCTCCTGAAGTAGCGTAAACAGGAAGTACTGTTTTTGTACCGCCGGAAGATCCGCCGTAAAGATTTCTTAAATCAGATTTTAACGCGATATTTCCATTTTCATCCATGTAAACATTTGCGTAATCAGCCTGAACATCTTCTGACATTGCACCTTCTTCAACTAACCTGTCAATAGCAGCTTTTGCGATAGCCTGTTTGTCTGCGGATAGTTTATTGTAGCCTGTAAACGTTGTAGGCCCTTTAGTTGACTGTTTAGGAGAAAGTTTTGTCTTATCTCCAGTATATTCTGTACCGTCTGTATTATAGTATTTACCGTCTTTCATGTAACAGGTAGACTGATCATCGGAGTTTTCATATATCGGATATTTTTTACCATCGACTTCAAACATTTCCTGAATGGTTTGTGTAACACTATATGTGTTATTGTCAGTATCATAATCACATTTTGAAACTCCGGTAAAACTATCTATATCAGCATAGTTTGCCAGAACAGCTGCTTCATCCTGCTTAGCTTTTGTTGCGGCTTTTGCCTCTTCATATTCTTTTTTTGTTTCTGTAACAAGTCGGAGCGCTGTTTCTATCTGATCAGCACTTGCTTCTGTTCCGCTCTGGAACTGTACCTGCGGATCGTTTAATTTCTTTTCTGAACCGGTATAGACATTTGTTTCAGTGTATCTGGTTACAACATAATTGTAGTCTTCTTCAGGGTTTGCCAGCTGTTCCCAGTTTTCAATAACGTAGTCATTAGCCCCGTCAGAATATGAGTACTGCTGCTTAGTATAATCAGCTGTACTCGGAGGTACAGGTACATTAAGCCCCAGCATCTGATTAAATAAATTAGCGCTCTGATTGGATAATACAGTTCTGGCTTGATTTATCTGCTGTCCTTCGTATTCACAATTTGATTTACGCGCGACCAGTGCTAAATATCTGGCTTGCGATGCTGCCATACCCATAGTGGTATCTCCTATTTATAATATTTCTATGATTGTTTTAATGGGATATTACCTGAAGTCAATCTCTTATAATAGCATTATATATTATTTTTACAAAATTTAATAAAGCTCAGAAAAATAAATCATTCGTTTATACTAGGTTTTCTTTTAAAAATCATACATATATGGTACAATTATTTAATGAAGTTTTTACTTTACCTTTTTTGTATTCTAATATTTTTCCCTTCTTCCTGTTCTGCAATAGAGGAGGTTATTCTTAATATTGACGATAATAACGCGCCTGAACCAAAAGCTGAAAAAATCTTTGATGAAGATGATAAATTTACATTGTATGAAAAAATACAGGATATCAAGGCTAAAGAGGTTAAAGATACAAACAGTACTGCATATCTTTTAGACGGAATTTTGACAAAAAAGTTTGAAGCAGGTCCTCTTGAAACTATGCATTTCTTTGGTTATTACCGCGGGGCAGTAAATATTGATGTGTCTAATGGCGCTGATTCCGTTTATGATTTCAGTGCAATTCAGGCAGGAATAAACGGTAAGTTTCGGGGTGGTAAAAACTATTATGAAGCAAGACTAAGATTTGATCCTCTTGATGGTTATTCATTCCTGCAGGGCTTACCGGCTGATATATATGTCGCGAATGCTTCGATTCCGCATCATACTGTAATTATAGGTAATACAAGAACTCCAACAGGTTATGAAGGGTCAAGATCTGATTCCATTATTCCTTTTGTTGCGCGCGCACAAATCGCCAGAAATTTTGGCAATACTCGTAAAGTCGGTATAAGGGTTAAAGGTAATTATGACCTAATTGAATATGATTTAGGGGGATATAGTTCTGATACTTATTTTAGAAGTTTTTTCCCAGGGACAGAGTTTTCCGGCTGGGTTACTCTAAAACCTCTCGGAAAAACAAAAGGCAAGTATGGTAAATTAAACCTCGGCGGCGGCTTAACTGCCGGCAAAAATGGCACAGATTATACTGTATCCGGACTTTATGCGGGATATGAATATAAAAACTTTATGGCAAATTTTGAGTACGCTTATGCTGATGGGTATAACGGGGCAAGAACTATTTCGTCAAATAAAGCAGAAGGTTTCTATACAACTGCGGGATATAAAATTACTCCAAGAATTCAGGTCTTGGCCAGATATGATCAATATACACCGGATAAAGACTTCTCTGATGATATAAGACGTGAGTATTCTGCAGGGGTTAATTATTTTATAAAAGGCCAGGCCTTGAAATTAATGCTAAATTATGTTTTCTGCCAGAATGATTTATTTGAGGATTCCCATCGTGTAATTCTCGGCACTCAGCTTATGCTCTAGGCTGTATATTTGTCTAAAGATATAAATCCGCTAAGTGTCGGACTGTTTGCACTATACTTCTGAACAGCAACTTTGTTGCTGCAGTTGCCCTCAACCGTTTCAAAAGAACCATCGGAATTTACTTTTGTAACAATACCGGTGTGCGACTTTCCGCCGTTCTTTTCTATCATAATATCACCCGGTTTTATGTTTTGTGCTATATATGAAGCTTTGCCGCTCGAAGGTACTTTCCGGTAACACCCGTTCTTTTCTCCCCATTCCCTTAAGCCATTTACCGAACTGATGTGTGTAAAAGAAGGAAGTCTGCTGCCATAGGTTTGTTTGAGGTTATAAGAAACAAAATCTGCACACCAAGGCTGCTTTAAGCCTCGGGAGAATAATCTGTTACCTTCTGAGTCGGAATTTACCTTGCCGACATAGCTTTTTGCTCTTTCTACTAAATTCATTTTTATAGGGCTGCTTGTGGTTGTACGACTAAAAGTATCACCTATTTGCGGAGGTGAATAAAAACTTGAGCTGCTGAAAATATTATTATTATTCCAATTAAAATTAGTGTTAGGTAGTGTAAAAGAATTATTCCAAATGGGGCTGTTCCAGCTAAACATTTGAGAAAGATTGAATGGCATAAAGTTGAAATTGAACAACGACGGCATATTCCAATTAAACGGCATAAATTGATTAAACATGCCAAAAGATGGGGTAAACCAATTATTTAACCCATTCGAAATGTAGCTCATATTCAGATTTTGAAAGTTGTTGTAGAATGTCATGACAATTATTCCTAAATATATAAAGTATATATTAAAGATATTCTTGCCTTTTTGTAACAAAACTTAAAAAAAGTGACTATATTTATTTATAAAAGATTTATGTTTTTCAATGATTTTCGCGTATTGTTTAGCCTCATCTTTTGAACAACTATTCATAAGTGCTTCATAGTGTATAATTTCTTCTTCCATTTTACGGATTTTTTGCATGAAGTTTTCTCGTTTTGCAAATATTAAACCATAATATCCGCATCCTTCCGGAAGAAAAGCAAAAGGTGATGAGGGGTAATTAGTACATTCCTGAGGTTTATCAGGATTAATACAGAGTTTATTTTTAAGAAATTTACAGGAGCAGAAAGTAATATCCTCACGCTTTTCTACTGGTATTAACATTGCTTCAAACTCTTTTGTCAAGGTTTGAATGCCATCTCTATAGATAATTCTTTTAGAAAAATCTACAGCAATTTTATTGCAGCAAGCTCCGCATTTGAAACAATAATTATTTTCCATACTTACAATATTATACATTTAATAAAGGATTGGCAAAGGGGGAAAAATGTAATATTATGATATTATAAAATAGAGGAGATATAACATGAAGAGAATAGTTTTAACTTTAGGATTGCTTGCAGCTGTAAATTGTGCAGCTATGGCTGACGGAAATGCTTTTACTCCGTTAAATTTCAATGATACTCAATACGGAAGTACTACAACAACTACAACTTCAACAAAATCAGCTCCTGCAGCTTCTTCTGCTGAAGGTGATGCTGTTGGCAACGGCAATATTCAAAATGCTATTTTACAGCTTGACAATGCTCAAGTTGACATTCGCAATGATTTGTTAAACTGCAAGACAAAATATGCAGATGTTGATGCTCAATACAAGCTTGTTAAGACAGAAAGAAAAGCTCTAAAAAAACAGGTTTCTACAATTGAGAAAAGAATTAAAGAGATTGATAAGGCAAAAGAAAAAATTAGAAAAAATATGCTGTAATAAAAAAGAGGGCCGATGCCCTCTTTTTTATTGTTTAGGCTGCTGGAACAGCGGTGTGCTTCTGTTTTGCATACAAACTCCGAACTGACAACTTGAATTATAGCTATAGTCGCTTTCAGCCGGAGCAAATTCTCTAATCTGCTGACCGATATCGCTTCTATCAATTGGTCTGAGGCGAGCCTCAGGAGTTCCAGAAAACTCATTTATGTTTGTTTTAGGGTTGTAAATAGGTGAAACCTGTTCTCTAAATCCAGGCAGAGAACATACAGCTGCACCGTCTTCAACAGGACACATAGCATATGCAGGCATTACTAAAAACATAGCAAATAATATTAAATACTTTTTCATAAAAATCTCCTTTACCTTAATATTGTAAATGCCAATCTTAAAAGAACATTCCCGCTTTGGTTTAGGTAGAAATGTTATATTTCTTTTTACATTATTTGAAGGATGTAGATAAAATGTGTATGATGGTAGTATAATAGAAAACGGGATTGTGGAGGTGTTTTAATTGTACGCTTATCAACAGCAGAAGACAGCTAACAGATTGCATGTTGTTCCTGACAGAAAACGGGCTTCAAATGTTGTAATAAAGCATTCGAAAAAGAAGAGTAATCCGGTAAAAGATTTATTTAGAATGCTCGTTGTATTTTCTTTTCTTGCTGCATTTATGTATTTTGTATTTCCAACATCATACGGTCGTTTAATTAATAACGTATTTTTTCAGCGTGCTATCCCAATAAATACCGGTGAACCTGCTAATATGGCAGTAAAAAAATGGAGTAAGCCGGTTGCTGCTGATATGTATGCAATAGCAAATCCGGTAACAAATTACTTAAGCAATGATATGTTTAAAAATCGTTTGCTTCTGACTCCTACAATACAAAAAACTCATAGTGAAGTTACTACAATGTATCATACAAATGAAATGTCTGGCTTAAAATCACAGCTTGAGGGATTAATGGCTCAATATCCTATGATTAAACCGGCAATCTATGTATGGGAATATGAAAATGGAAAGTTTGTAGATATTAATGGTGACAGCCTATATTCTGCTGCAAGTATTATTAAACTTCCGGTACTTATACGTTTGTTTAAATCAATAGAAGCAAAACAAATGACAATCTATGATGATATGCTTCTTACAGATTATTATCAATCTCCAGGCTCAGGAAATTTACAGTACGCTCAGACAGGACGAAAATATTCTCTTGACCAGCTTGCTAAAACAATGATTCAAGATTCTGACAATACTTCTACCAACATGATTATGGCTAAACTCGGCGGTATGGATGATATAAATGCGGGACTTAGAGATTGGGGAATCTCTAAAACATATGTAAGAACCTGGCTTCCTGATTTAACTGGAACGAATAAAACAACTGCTAAGGATATGGCGAAATTACTTTATAATCTGGATAACCCTGGATTTTTAAATATTAACTCAAGAGAATATATTATAGATTATATGAGTCATGTTAAAAATAACAGACTTATAGCTGCGGGTTTAGGTGATGGAGCGCTTTTTGTACATAAAACAGGTGATATCGGCACAATGCTTGGTGATGCAGGTATTGTTTATGCACAAAACGGAAAGAAATACATTGTTGTAATTTTGGCAAATCGTCCGCACAATGCACCTCAAGGAAAAGACTTTATAGTAAAAGCATCAAGCCTCATATATAAGGCAATCGTCGGAGGGTAAAATAACCCCTGTTCATTATTAATAAATGTAACAATTTGTCTAATATTTGCGCAATTTTGCGCAAATATTTTTATGTTTAAATTTTTTAATAGTATGATTGATGTACAGTCGACAACAAGAAGGATAAATGTATGCAAAATCTTAAGAATAAGCTCTCAGCAGCTGTGTTAAGTACACTATTATTGTCAACGATGTATATTTCTGTAAATGCATCTCCAATCGATACTGGTTTAGGAAATGGAAATGGCGGAGCAGTTATAAACGGTGCAACTGGCGGCTTTGCAGGTATTAATGGTCAAGGGACCGGAAATGTCGATTTAAACTTTAATGGCAATGCGCATGTAAATTGGGATTCTTTAAATGTAAATAAAGGTGAATCTTTAAATTTTAATGCAATAAATGGTTCAAATAATTTAACCATATTGAATACTGTTAACAAAGGTATGTCTAATATATATGGTCAAATTAATGCTAATTCCGGTATCGGTCAGTTAATTATTGCTAACCCGAATGGCGTTTTATTTGATGGGGCTTCGTTTACAACAGCTGGCGATTTAATGCTTACTACAAAGGATTTATCTACTTTAAAGGTTGAGGATTTATCAAAACTGGATATTGAAAAAGAAAAATTTAATCAAATATATGATAATAATGGACAACTTGTAGGTATAACAATAAAAAATAGTGACTTCCAAATTGGCGGTGAATATAATATTGTTGCACCTTTAATTCATGCAGTTAATTCTGATTTAACAGCAAAGTCTTTAAGGTTTGTTACATCTAACGGTCAGGATTATCTTGCATTGGGTACTCCGGCAAAGAATGCTATGTATCCTGGAGTAGAGCTAGAAGCTGTCACTATTGATGGTGATGTTTATATCAAAACTCCAACAGGAAGTGTTAGAACTACCAATGGTGGAACAATTAACGGTAATGTTAATATTGATTCAAAAGGCTCAGTAGCTTTAAACTATCGCAATAATGGTGAAAAACTTACAATAAATGGTGATGTGAAATCAACAACAGATGGTCAAATGACTTTTGTAAGAAATGCTGACGTAAATGGAAATCTTTCTTTAACTAGTAATGACGGTTTTGTTGATATAGGTGATGTTAATGTTAGTGGAAACGCTGATTTAAAAACGTTAGGAAAGAATGGTATTCATGATAATAAGTATAACAATTTTGTTCATGTAATCGGCAATACGAATATTGGCGGCGATTTAAATATTGATTCTTCTCAAAATATTCATATTGGCGGTTATGATTATAATGCACAAAAATTAGCTGACGGAAAACTGACAGTTGGAGGAAATTTAACTGCTCATGCTCATGATGGACATGTGATGACGACAATTGATACAACTGCAGGGAATAAAATTTCATTAAAATCTGATAATTTAAATGTGTTAACCGATGGAAAAGCAACTCTGACAGCAAAAGAATATGAATTTTCTGCAAACGGTTATATCGGCGGTTTGACATCAACTGATAATATGTCCGTTGATGAAAAGGTTGTTAATATAATGGAAAATTATATTCATATCCCTGATACTGTAGGCACTCCAGGAAATATAAATATCGCGGGGGGCACAATTACAGCAATTAATACTCCTACAAATGCAAATATTTTATCAAAAGGTGATGTAAAACTTACCGGAGCAAATGCCGGAACAATCAATATAACAGCCCCAAATAAATATATGGAAATTACAGGCGATGTTCATGCAAAAGATATTAATGTAGGTAAAGAAACTGATAGATTAAAAGTTGATTTTGCTGGCAGAGATTATAATTTGAACTATACGAATATTAGAGATAACAAGGTAGTAACAGTAAAAGGTAATGAAGAAGTTACATACGAATTAACAAACGGTAAGGGCGGACATAACGACGGTACGCAGCTAAAAGGCGAAAATACATATCTTGTTGGTCCGGAAGGCCCTACTCTTCCTGTTCCGGATCCAGATGACAATGAAAACGTAAAAGTTTTACGAAGTTTCGAAAATAAATCAGTAGATTTAAATCAGGTTTACACTCCGGTGGCATACGCTGCAGATCTTGATGATGACAAGATTGATAAGGGTGTAAGAAAGAATGTAGATGGTTCTGTAACTGTTGTAAAAGCATTCCCGATGATAAATTAATTATTAATAATAAATGTTAAAAGTACCGCACCAAAAAGCGGTACTTTTTTATTGTAATAATTTGTTACAAAAAGGCAATTCTTTGAACTTTATCAACTTTATATAAATAAGGGATTTAAATAGAGGAGTTCAATATGAAGAATTTTAAAAGAAAAGTTTCAGCACTTGTATTAAGCACATTATTTGCCTCAATGCAGGTTTCATATGCAGCAGGTTTAAGTGATGCAGCAATCAATAAAATTGAAGGCGGATATGCAGGACAGGTTGCAGGTAATGGCAGCTTAGATTTAAACTTCAATGGCAATGCACATGTAAATTGGGATCATTTGAATGTAAATAAAGGTGAATCTTTAAACTTCAATGCCGTAGGCGGAGCAAACGGACTCACAATTTTGAATACAGTAAATAATGGTATGACAACTATTGCAGGTCAAGTAAGCGCAAATTCCGGAATTGCAAATTTGATTATATCAAATCCAAACGGTGTATTATTTGACGGTGCTCAATTTACAACAGCCGGTGATACAATGATTACTACACAGCCAATGACAGCGACCTTTGTTGACGGCAAAATGGATATAACAAAGATTCCTACAACAAGTGCTGTTGGTGTTGTTACAATTCAAGACTCTAATATAAATGTAGGCGGTGAATTTAATATTCTTGCTCCTTCAATCAATGTAGTTGAAGGTACAATTAAAACCGGCAGCGGAATGAAACTTATTACACAAAACGGACAGGATTATCTTTCTGCCGGCAATTTGGATTCCTCAAAAGGCGTAAGACTTGAAACAGTTAACGTTGACGGCGATGTTTATGTAATTGCTGACAAGGGTATTGTAAAAACAGTTGGTGGAGGAAAAATTAACGGTAACTTAAATATCAAATCAGATGACAGCGTTGCATTAAACTATGTAGCAAACGGCAAAGCACTCCATGTAACAGGCGATGTTGATGTCGACGGTAACGGAGTAATGATGTATGCAAGAAACACTAAAGTTGACGGAAATTTAAATATGACAAACGGCGGAGGTTTCCTTGAAGTTGGTAATGTTCAGGTTGGTAAAGATATGAACCTTAAAACAGTTGCAAAATCAGAAAATCCTCAAGGATACAAACATTTTGTTCACGTAATCGGCAAAAATAAAGTAGGCGGTAATTTAACTATCAACTCAGAAAACAATATCCATATTGGTAACTATAAATTTGAAGAAGGTCAATTATTGGATGGAAATTTAACAGTCGGTGGAAATTTAACTGCCCATGCTAAGAATGGTCATATAATGACAACAATCGACGTAACAGCTAACAAAATTGCGTTGAAATCAGATAATTTAAATGTATTAACAGACGGCAATGCAACATTGACTGCAAAAGAATATGAATTTTCTTCAAACGGTTATATTGGCGGTTTAAACGGTACTGATAAAATTATCAATGTAATGGAAAATTATATATACATTCCAGATGCAGGCAAAAACCAAGGCAATATTAATATAGCAGGCGGAACAATTACAGCACTTAACACTCCTACAACTGCAAATATTTTGTCAAAAGGTGATGTAAAACTAACTGGTGCAAACGCAGGAACAATCAATATAACAGCCCCAAATAAATATATGGAAATTACAGGCGATGTTCACGCAAAAGAAATCAATGTTGGAAAAGAAACTGATAAATTGAAGGTTGATTTCCCGGGCAGAGATTATACTTTGAATTATACAAACATCAGAGATGGGAAAGTAGTAACAGTAAACGGCAATGAAGAAATTACATACGAATTAACAGATGGCAAGGGTGGTCATAATGACGGAACACAGGTAAAAGGTGAAAATACATATCTTGTTGGCCCGGAAAAACCGGTAGACCCAACTCCGGATCCAGATCCAACTCCAGACCCAGACCCGACTCCAGATCCAGTTAATCCAGATGATAATGAGAACGTTAAAGTCTTAAGAAGTTTTGAAAATAAATCAGTAGATTTAAATCAAGTATACACACCGGTAGCATATGCAGCAGATTTAGACGATGACCAAAATGATACAGGAGTTAGAAAGAATGTTGACGGTTCAGTAACAGTCGTAAGAGCATTCCCGATGGATAAATAATTAAATAACTAGATGTAAGATGATAAAAAAGAGGCGAGCTTTACACAAGTTCGCCTCTTATGGTATAAATTAAAATATCGGGGGCTTGGAATATGATAATTATAGAAAAACCTTATGCATCAGAATTTTTAATAGATACAATAGTTCAAAATGATTGGGGGGTGCTGGATAACACTGCTGTAGAAGAGGCTGATATTGAGGAGGGTGCTTTTGATTTAATTTCTTCTGATATCGCAAAAAACTATTATTTGACTCAGGAATATCCGCTTATATATTCAAACTCTGAAAATGCAATTACCTGGGTTTTGAAAAATCTTCCGGATTCAAATTTAAGCAATTACATAAAACTTTTTAAAGATAAAATCGCTTTCAGGGAAATGCTTCAGGAAATGTTTCCGGATTTTTATTTCAAGGCTGTGGAGTTCGATGAACTCAAAAAAATGACTCCTGATGGAATCCGTTTCCCTGTTGTAGTAAAACCATCTGTTGGCTTTTTAAGCTTTGGTGTGCATACTATAAAAGAGTCTAAAGAGTGGAAAGATGTTATATCTCAACTGGAAAAAGAAATGAGAATGGCAGCTATGATGTATCCAAATCATGTTGTAAATTCTACAAAATTTCTCATAGAGGAAATGATTGAGGGTGAAGAATACGCAGTAGATGCATATTTTGACAGAGATGGTGAACCTGTTATTCTTAATATATTCCAGCATCCGTTTTTAAATTCGAAAGATGTTAGTGATCGTATTTATTTAATGTCAGTCGGAATAATGACAAAATATATGGCAAAATTTGGTCTGCTTCTAAGAGAAATTGGACAGCTTAAAAATATTAAAAATTTTCCGGTGCATATAGAACTGCGTGTAACAAAAGACGGCAAAATAATTCCTATAGAAGTAAATCCAATGCGTTTTGCAGGATGGTGTACAACTGATGTTGCAAAATATGCCTGGGGTATAAATGTTTATGAATACTTTTATGACCAGAAGAAACCTAATTGGAATGAAATTCTTGCAAATGCGACCAGAGATGTTTTTTATTTCTCGATGGCAGAAGTTCCTGCAAATTTTGACCGGAAAAAATACAAAGGTTTTGAGTATGAGAGATTTCTATCAAATTATTCAAATGTTCTTGAGGTGAGAAGAATAAATCCTCTTGATAATCCTTTGTTTGCAATTATATTCGGGTCAACTACCAGCAAAGAAGAGGTTGTGAAGATTTTGTCATTAAAAACTCAGGATTATATAAAATCTTAATGCTAAACATTGATGTACATTTACCCTAAGAATAACTTTATGGTTTGTAGAATGGCTTAAGGATTGATGTACATTTACCCCTGTGATAGAATGTTTTTATGGAAACTCTTAAGAGAATATTCGAGAGAATTAAGAACTTGGACAAAAAAAAACGCACCTATATTATAGCTGTGTTAGGTGTTGTATTGGTTATGTGCTGGGCTTTTATGAGTGCAATTGTAATTACAGGAAATTATTCCCGTGCACAGCTTAAAGGCTCTGCTGATGAACAAAAAGTTGATGCAACCGGAATTATTATCACGGAAACAAAAGACGGTGATAAATATTTCGAAATTTATGGCGAAACGGGGCACTACAGCAATGATCACAGCATTGCAACATTGAACAATGTTATTGGAAATTTTTATAAAGAAAATAAAGTTTCTATGAGTTTTCAGTCTTCAAGAGGTACTTATAATGAAAAGACGGGTGTTATAACACTTTACGATAACACATATATAGTATTAGAAGACTCAACTTCACTTAATACTGATAAATTAACCTGGTCTGGTTCTGATAAAGATACTGTTGCAGAGGGGCATGTAGTTATAAAGAAAAATAATGAGATGATTGCTACTGCAGATAAAGGTATAATCAGTGCAGGTTATGAAAAATTTAAAATCATGGGAAAAACAACAACAAAATTATATGATAGTGATGGCAAGGATACTTCGGGTTCTGCGATACAGCTGAACAATAAGAAAGGGGCTAAATGAAAAAGGTTTTAATATTATTACTGTTAATATTTTCAAGTATGGCAGTATTTTCTTCAGATTTAATAATTGATTCCAAAACTCAAACTTTTTCAGATAAAGAAAAGAAGATAAAACTTGACGGCGGAGTAAAAGTTAAACTTGACAACCTTACTGTTGAAAGCGATAGAGCCGATGTAACAATTAGGCGTAATAACAAACTTGATACAGCAACTTTCTATGACAAACCTTATGCTTATGAAGTAAATGAAAATAAAAAACGGGAAGTTAAGGCAAATATTTTGAAGGTATCTCTTATTAATAAAGTTGTACGAGCAGAAGGGGAAGCTCAGTCTATTATAACTGAGGGGAATACTCCTATTGTGGTTATAAATGCTGATACTCAGGAATATGATATAAACAGCAGTGTTATGGTTTGTACTGGCGGTGTGACAATGAAATATAAAGATATTGATTCATACTCTGATAAAGCAGTAATCATTGCAGATGAAAAAGGCGGATTGAGAAAGATTGATTTAATCGGAAATGCGCGTGTAAAACAGGCTCAGAATGAATCAGAGGGACACCATTTTGTATATAATCCGATAACTGAAGAAATGAGTGTGTCTGGAAATACTAAAACAGTAGCACTTTCTGATGACGGTAAAAAATTAACAATACATTCGGATTATCAGCAATATAGCAAGAAACAAAATTCTTATATTGGAAGCGGGCATGTAAAAATCTGGTATGATGATTATTTTGCACAGGGGCCAAAAGTTTCGGTATTCCCTGATGCAGAAACAGGAAAACCTAATGAAGTTTATTTTGTAGGCCGCTCAAAGATTGTTCAGCAGGATAAAGATATTATTGCAGACAAGATTAAAATGACAATGAACCCTAAAGACTTTGTTGCAGAGGGAAATGTAAGAACAATTATTCATAATATCGATACAAAAGACGAAGAGGATTTATAAATGTCTGAAAAAATAGATAAGGCAATGGGGCTCTTTAGGGAGCGTAAGTATAAAGAAGCTATTGATGCGTTTAGTTGTGTTTTAGAAACTGAACCTGATAATGCAGATATTTATAATAATATGGGGGTTGCATATTCTTGCCTTGGAAATTTTGAACAGGCAGAAAATTTTTATACCAAGGCAATTGAGTTAGATCCTGAACTTGCGCAGGCATATATAAATTTGTCTGATTTGTACTACAAAGCCGGTGATCTGCCGTCTGCTCTGGGCACTCTTCAGCGCGGTAGTTATGAACTTCAAGATAATCTTGCCATAGCGCATCTTCTTGCAAGGGTTTATATTGAGGATCAAAGGTGGGAAGATGCAATTGTAGAACTTGAAAGGGTTCTGGATGGCGAACCTGAAAATTATGACGCGTATTATGATTTAGGCCATGTATATTTTGAACTGGGAGATTATGAGGCTGCTATTTCAAACTTTGAAAACGTAATTGAGTATAAAGATAATAACGAGCTTTTATACTATGCGCTTGCCCAGGCTTATGAAGGTAATAATGAAATTGATAAGGCAATATCAAATTACCTGAAGGCTATTGCTGTTAATGATAAGTTTATTCTTGCATATAAGAAGGTTGGAATTTTGTTCTTAGCAAGAGGTGATTACGAAGATGCAATTGAGTATTTCGAAGATTATATGAATTTTGATGTTCCGGAAGAGGAAAAAGACAGTGTTTCTAAATTGGTAGAGAGAATTAAGGCAAAGATGTAGATGAATACTAAATTCTGGATAGCATTTTCTGCCATAGAGCAGTTAGACTCTACCTTTATACAAAGACTTTATAATTATTTCGGGAACATTGAAACAGCATTCAATGCAAATCTCAATGATTTAAGGCAGATAGAAGGTTTGTCTGTGCGTAAAGCCGAAAATTTCATTGAGAAAAAGAAGTATATTAATCCCGATAAAGCACTTGAAGATGTATTAAAAAGAGATATTAAGATTTTAACTTTTGATAGTCCCGATTATCCATATATGCTTTCACAAATTGCAAATCCTCCAATGACGATATACTACAAAGGTGATTTGGCGTCCTGTAATTTAGAAAGAACCGTTGCTTTTGTCGGGTCAAGAAGAGCAAGCTTTAACGGAAAAGAAAGTGTCAAAAAGATTATAAGAGAGCTGGCTAATACTGATGTTTGTATTGTATCAGGCTTAGCAGCCGGAATTGATGCAGCGTCGCACGAAAGTGCAATAAATAATAATTTGAAAACAATCGGAGTTATTGCAAGCGGGTTTGATTTTATATATCCGAAAGAAAATAAACACTTATATGAGAAAATTGAAAACGGCTCTGGTGCAGTTATAACAGAGTATTATCCGACTTTTGAACCTTTGAAATTCAGATTCCCTCAAAGAAACAGAATTGTAACCGGACTTTCCTATGGTACTGTTGTTGGCGAAGCAGCTTTAAAAAGCGGAGCTTTGATTTCTGCCAATTTGACATTAGAGCAGGGCAGAGAACTTATGTGTATACCTGGTGCAATTAATAATGTGAATACGGAAGGTGTGTATAAACTAGTAAAGGATGGAGCATCGATTGTTACTTCGGGTAATGATATTTTGAATGTGCTTAACTGGGAGCTTGTAAAATCGGAAAATACTTTATGTGATATTTCTCAAATGTCAGTAACAGAGAAATTACTTTTTGATATAATAGGAGTTGAACCGAAAAGTTTTGATGAACTTCAAGGACATACTAAACTAGATACAGAGAGCCTTTTAACAACATTAACTGTTATGGAAATTGAAGGCTTGATAGAAAAAACGGAAGGTGACAGGTATAAAAGAGCATGACAGCACAGGCAGCCGAAAAGAAAACTGTAAAATCTAAAAAAGAAAAAGCTTTGGTAATTGTTGAGTCTCCTGCAAAATCTAAAACTATTAAAAAGATTTTGGGCGATGGTTACCAGATTGAAGCCAGTTTCGGTCATGTAAGAAACCTTCCTGATAATGTTCTTGGTTTTGATGTAAATAATGACTTTAAGCCCACATATGTTGTTATTCCAGAAAAGAAAAAAGTCGTAACAAAACTGAATGATTTAGCGAAGCGCTCGGACAAAATTTATCTTGCATCCGACCCTGATAGAGAAGGAGAAGCTATTGCCTGGCATGTGAGGGAACTTTTGCAGGTGCCGGATGATAAAGTATTTAGAATAGAGTTTAACGAAATTACTCCAAAAGCAGTTAAGTATGCTGTAGAACATTCAAGACAAATTGATATGGACAGGGTAAAAGCACAGCAGACAAGGCAGATTTTGGATAAACTTGTAGGTTATAAATTATCTCCTGTTCTATGGAAACAGTTAGGTAATTACAGACTTTCTGCCGGACGTGTACAATCAGTTGCTCTTAGAATGATTTGTGAAAGAGAAGAAGAAATTGAAGCTTTTATACCGCAGGAATACTGGTCTATTCATACTATTATGGATAAAGACGGTAAACTGTTTGAAGCTGAGGTTAACAAATACAAAAACAAGAAAATCGAAATAAAAAATGAGGAAGAAGCAAATAAGATTAAAGAATTTTTGCTCAATCCTGAAACAGAATTTATTGTTGATAAAGTTACCAAGAAAGAAACAAAACGTAAGCCTACAGCACCATTTATAACATCGACCTTACAGAGAGCAGCCAGTTCAAAGCTTGGATTTGGTGTTTCTAAAACAATGCAGGTTGCGCAAAAACTCTATGAGGGTATTGAAATTGAAGGAACTCCAGTTGGTTTGATTACCTATATGAGAACAGATTCTGTAAGAATTTCGGATGATGCGCATGAGATGGCAAAGAGTTTTATACTTCAAAATTACGGCGAAAAATATTATCCAGCAACGACTAACGTATATGTAAAAGGAAAACAAAATGTACAGGATGCTCACGAAGCTATCAGGCCTTCTTATCCGGAACGCACTCCAGAAAGTATTAAGCAATATTTGCAGCCTGACCAGTACAAGCTATATAAGCTTATATGGGATAAATTTATGTCGTCACAGATGGCGCCGGCAGAGATTGCAAACAAGACAATTGATATAAAAGCTGGCGATTATAATTTGAAAGCCGGTACCAGTAAGATTTTATTTGATGGATTTTTGAAGCTATACAATGATGCAGAAGAAGACGAAAAAGATGCAGATGCAAAAATACCTGATTTAGAACAAGGGGACAAGGTTAAATGTAAAGAGATTACTCCTAAGCAGCATTTTACCCAGCCGCCTCCAAGATATAACGAAGCTTCTCTGGTAAAAGCTCTGGAAGAACACGGAATAGGCCGTCCATCAACTTATGCAACTATTATTACGGTAATTCAAACCCGCAAATATGTTGAAAAGAAGGATAAGGCGCTTTATCCTACACTTCTTGGCCGAACAGTATGTAAGCAGCTGGTGAACCAATTTGCGAATATTATGGATTATAAATTTACAGCCGGTATGGAGGAAAAGCTTGATAAAATAGCAGAGAAGAAAGCTGTTTGGAATGTTGTTTTAAAAGAGTTTTATACTCCGTTTATGGAAGTGGTAAATTCTGTTATGAAAACGGCTCAAAAAGTTGTGATTGAAAGTGACAAAAAATGCCCTAACTGCGGAAAAGTAATGCTGGTTAAGACCAGCCGTTTCGGTACGCAATTCCTTGGCTGTTCGGGATATCCTGAATGTAAAACTATTATTTCGTTAAATAATAGCGTGGAACTTGATGATGTCGAAGGAGAAGGCAAAGAGCAGCAAACTGTTGATGAAAAATGTGAAAAATGCGGCAGTGAGATGGTTATGAAAGTCGGCCCTTACGGCAAATATCTTGAATGTAAAGAATGCAAGAACCGTAAAAAATATATACGCTCTACAGGAGTTAAGTGCCCGAAATGCGGAGAAGGTACAATCATAGAAAAGAAATCCAAATATGGAAAAATCTTTTTCGGATGTAATCGTTATCCGGAATGTTCTTATGCTTTATGGGACGAACCTACCGGAAACAAATGTCCTGAATGCGGAGAGCTTCTTGTCAAAAAAGTCACAAAGAACGGTAATTTTGAAGTCTGCTCAAGCAGAACTTGCACATTTAAACATCCTCTGGAGGATGTCAAAGAATCTGAAAAACCAGAATAACCTGTTCTTCTAGCGGGTTGAGCAATAACATTTTTGAACCTCTATCAATAAAATTAATTGTTGAGGTAAATTATGTATTCAAAGTTCATATCGTTTATACTATCTTTTGTATTACTTTTTAACCTGACGTTTCCTGTCTTTGCTCAGGTAGAAAAAGCTCAGGTCAGTACGCCTAAATATCCTGATTATGCCAGAATGTATGTGGGTGAAGATAAATTTGAAGGGTTTAACAGGAAGATGTTTAACCTTAACAGCCGTTTGAATAAATATATTGCACGGCCTGTACATATTTTATGGGCTTCAATAATGCCTCAATATGGTATGGATAGAATTCAAAGTGCTTATAATAATATTGAATATCCCAAAAGGCTTGCCAGCTGTCTGCTTCAAAAGGATGGAGAAGGGGTTAAAAACGAAACAATACGGTTCTTAACAAATTCTACCATCGGGCTTGGAGGGCTTTTTGATCCTGCAAGTAAGCTGCTTAAGGTAAAGCCGACTACGGAGAATATGGAACAGGCTCTCTGCAAGTGCAAAATGAAATCAGGCTCTTATATGGTAATGCCGGTATTAAATGCGTGTACGCCTCGTTCATTATGTGGAAGGGCAATAGAAGCCGCGTTAGATCCTTCTGTATACTTAGCTACTCCTATTACTGCTCTTGTAAAGTTTGGATTGATGGTTAATAGAACTTCCTATATGCAGCCCCTTGCTCAGATGCTTGAATCAACTTATGCCGATCCTTATGATATTCAAAAAAAATTATATGGTATAGAAAATTATATAAAAAATGCAAATTTAGACCGTCAGAACCTTCTTGAAACAGAGGCAAAGCTTGTTGAAGAAGATGAGCCGTCAGCTCTTGCCGAAGAAATTACTGCTCAGACAGAAACCCCGGTAGATGAGAGTGGTGAAATTACAGGTGCAGCAGCTGATATTGATGAACTCGAAATTATTCAAAAACCGGAACTTACGCCTGATATTCTTCTTGAAGATTTTAAACCGCAATCGCCAATTGTAGATTCTATGCGTACAGCGCTTTTTGATAATCCTGAAATCGATAAATCTATCTGGAATGAACTTTCTATATGGAATAGAAGTTTTGCCAAAAGGATAAAAACTTCATCTGTTGCAATCGTGCCGGAGCGAGATGAATATAAATTCCGTTATATTCTTCAAAAGGATAAAAATGCACCGCTTATTATTCTTTATCCGTCAATTGGTGAAGGATACAATACACATCATTCCACAGTATTTGCAAAAATGTTCTTTGATGAAGGGTATTCTATTGTAATGCTTGGCAGCCACTTCCACTGGGAATTTGTAAGAAGTATGCCGGAAGGGTACTGTCCTGGAATACCTTCTCAGGATGCTGATAATATAAAGCTTGTTACTCATAAAATTCTGGACAAACTGGAAAATAAATATGAATGTAAGTTCGATGAAAAAATTATTATCGGAACATCTTTCGGAGCTCTTTCATCCCTTTTTGTTGCAGAAAAAGAAAGCAAGAATAATACGCTCGGCATAACTAAATATATTGCAATCAGCCCGCCTGTTGAACTTGTTTATGCGGTTGAGCAGCTTGATAAAAATAGCGACGAGCTTGATAATAATTCACCGGAAGTTAAACATAAAACAGCAGTTACAGCAGCTAAAATTTTGCAAATTACAAAGATGAAAGAAAATAATCCTGATATGAATATTTCATCCCTGCCTTTTACAGAACAGGAAGGAAAGTTAATAACAACATTTCTGCTAAGACAAAAACTTTCGGATTTAATTTTTACTATTGAAAATATTGCAAAAGGACAAAAGACTGATATTTATGAAGCAATAAATAATATGAGCTACAGAGATTATGTAGAAAAATATCTCCTAAACGGCTCTTCGCTTGAAAATATGAGATATGAAACAAGTCTTTATTCTCTTGCAGATTATCTTGTAAATAATGATAATTACAGAATTTATCACTCTCCTGATGATTTCTTTGCAACAGAAGGGCAGATAAAAAGATTAAAAACATTGGCAGGAAAACACCTTGTATGCGTAAGTAACGGTTCACACCTGGGTTTTTTATACCGAAAAGAATTTCAGGAAGCTCTAAAAGCCGATGTTTTAGGTAAAATTTAAACTTGGTGCTAAAATATACATATGGATATTTTCGATAAACTTGCTAACTCAAAATTCCGGAGTAAATTTAAACTCAAGGACAAAGAAAAACTGTACATAGAAGAGAAAGGTATAGAAACGATTAAATCTCATGCTAAAGATTTCATCTCAAAAAGAATTGCTCCGGCAGAGATTGCCAATGACGGTAAACAAACACCAATGAAAGGGCACCCTGTTTTTATAGCACAGCATGCAACCGCAACTTGCTGCCGGGGCTGTATAGAGAAATGGCATCATTTTAAAAAAGGCGTTCAGCTTACAGAGAGCCAGCAGGAATATCTGGTAAATATTATTATGGAATGGATAAAAAGACAATGAGTGAATTTAAAACAAATGTAATGAGAATGCTGGATAAAGCAAAGGTTAAATATAACCACTATTCTTATGCTGACACAGATGCAGTTAGCGGAACGGAAGTTGCAGCTGTTCTACATCAAAATCCGGAAAGAGTTTTTAAGACCCTTGTTACACTTGCTAAGTCAGGAAACCACTATGTATTTATGATTCCGGTTGAGAAAGAATTGGATTTAAAGAAAGCTGCTGCGGCAGTCGGTGAAAAGTCTGTTGAAATGCTTAAATCCAAAGAACTTTTACCATTAACGGGCTATGTTCACGGAGGTTGTTCTCCTATCGGGATGAAGAAATTTTTCACAACTGTAATTGACATATCAGCACAAAACTTTGAAACAATAATTTTCAGTGCAGGTAAAATCGGATATCAGGTTGAATTAAGTCTGGATGATTTGTGTAAAGTTATCAAATTTGAGCTTAAAGAGGTTTCTTGCCAAGCTTAATCTCGCCGTTTTTAATTCTCATATACCTTGCACACTGTTTGACTCTGTCGTAACCGAGCATTATTCCAAGCATAAAATCCTGTTCTGCACTCAGCTCATTAAGCTTGGGATTAAAAGTCTTTATAACATCAATACATTCTTTGGCTCCAAAATAAACATTAATTTTATTCTTATCAATGTCATGGATAACAAAGTCAATATTATCTTTTTGCAGTCTGCTGGCAATTGTTTCTTTATACTTTGATTTCTCTGTAGTAAGAATTAGATTGCGTATACCCTTTTTAAATTCATAAATATGGTGATGAAAAACTCTTAAATCAGCAATTTCTGTTATTGAAGATGTTTTTCCCTGAAATTGCACAGCCGGTGTATTATTCTTATATGCAAGTACCGGTGGAATAAACATTTTTCTCCTCTCTTATGTTAGGGATAGCTAACTTTAATATTATTTTAAAACTTTGTTCGAATTTTGTCAAACTATTTCACTTCAGATTGAATAATAATGTTGTTAAAGTATTTGTTTGCCACGCTTATAATGTCAGAAGCAGTTACCTGATCAATCATTTTTACATATTCGTTTAAGAAGTCGTATCCGAAGCCGTAAGTTTCAAATAATCCTATATTAGAAGCTTTTTCCGAGTTAGTTTCCATTGCAATAACAAAACTGCCTTTAAGCCTGTCTTTTGCATCTTTTAATTCAGTATCGGATACGAATTCCATTTTAAATCTATCGATTTCATGCAATATTTTCTTTCTTGAATAATCCAGTGTTTCAGGGTTAGTTCCAATGTAAGCAAAGAATGAACCGCCGAGCATTTTAGGCGAATAGCTTGAACCCAGCTGATAAGCAAGTCCATCCTGTTCTCTGAGGTTTCTGAAAAGCCTTGAGCTCATACCTGAGCCAAGAATTGTATTCATAACTTTGAGTGTAACAAAGTCTTTCTTGTTTTGAACTCCGGCTGTCTGCCAGCCAAGAAATAACCATGCGGTCTGCAAATCTTTTATGTTCTGTGAAACCGCCTTTGGTGCTGATGCTTTTGTTATTCGGAAGTTTGAATAATTTACAGCAGGATTGTTTTTATTTTTCAGAATTGAGCCGAATTCTGAAATCATTTTTTGAGCATCAACATTACCATTTACAGAAATAACAACATTTTTAGAATCTAAAATTTTATTGTAATATTTTAAGATATCATCTTTTTGCACTGTTGGTAATGTTTTTTCAAGAATTTTATTTGAATGTGAATAAACACTATTTTCAAAAATTATAGTCTGGAAATTCTCCAGTGCGATATTCATTGGAACATCACGTCTTTGTTTAATTTTATTAAGCAGCTCTGAACGCTTTTTCTCAATTTCATAGTCATCAAATGTAGAATGATTAATTATTTCATCCAGAATTTCCATTGTTTTATCTATTTGAGCAGTAGTCGTTTGAACATTGATTACAAAATAGTCTTCACTGCAGCCAGGTTCGATGATTATACCATTTTCATCAAGAATTTGAGCCAGTTCCTGCGCAGAAAATTTCTTGGTTCCTTTAAGCATTGTTGCGGCTGTCAGAGTGCCTTCGCCCGGAATTTTTTCGAGAAATTCGCCGCCCTTTGCAATCACGCTAATTGCAATAATATCGTTATTTTTATTTTGATTTATTAACAATGTGGAGCCGTTATCAATCTGGTATTTGACTGTACCATTGTGTTCAGAAATTTTAGTAGCTGAGTGAGTTTTAGTTTCTTTTGTCTGGCTGACACCTTCCATTGATTTAGGAAGTACTATAGATACAGCACTCTTATTTGTTCCTAAAAATTTTTTTGCTACATTTACAACTTCTTGAGCCGTAACTTTTTTAATATTGTCAACATATGTATCATAAATTATAGAGCTGTTTGAAAGCGTCATAATATAGCCCAGCTCAGAAGATATATTTGAAGTTGATTCTCTTGAGTAGTATGTATCTTGAACAAGCATATTTTTTGCCCTGTTCAACTCTTCATCTGTAACTCCGTATTTTTGTATATTTGCAATTTCTTCAAAAATAGCTTTTTCCAGTTTATCAAGGCTTGAAGGTGTAAAGTTTGCACTAATGTAAAAAATGCCATCATCCCTGTAGCTTCCATTAGAAGCAGAAATAGAGAAAGCAAGCCCCTTTTGTTCTTTAATATCTCTGTAAAGTCTTGATGATTTGCCTCCTCCTAAAATTTCTGAAAGAACATCGAGTGCGTAGGTTTCGTTATTATTTATATCAACACCTCTGAAACCAATCATCATATATCCATATTCAGTATCAGTGTAGTCAATTTTTCTTTTCTGGGTTTGAAGCTGACCTTCTTTTCTGAAAGTCTTTTTAACAGGTTTTTTATATTCCTGATTAAAGGACTGCTGAATTTTAGCAATAGCCTTTTCTGTATCAACATCTCCAACAACAAGAGTTACCATGTTAGATGGAGCATAATAATTATTAAAATAATCAAGAATTTCTTCTCTTCTTATTGTGCCTATGATGTCAGCAGAGCCGATAACTTTTCTCTTATAAGGGTGCTTTGTATACATCATATCATTCAAGTTATCATAAACCTTCTTTGAAGGAGTGTTTCCGTCTTTTGCAATTTCTTCGAGTACAACTTTTCTTTCTTTTTCAAGTTCTTTGCGTGGAATCTGCGGGTGCAGGAGCATATCAGAATGCAGTTCCATTGCTGTATCAAAGTATTCTGAAGGAATTGTTATATAGTAGTGAGTAAAATCTTTACTTGTTGCAGCATTAACAACAGCCCCTTTTGATTCAAGAATTCTGTCCATATCTCCTGTCGGGTGTGTTTTTGTTCCCTTAAAGAAAAGGTGCTCTAAAAAATGTGCAACTCCGTTATTTTCATCAGTTTCATTTATTGAACCTGTCTTAATCCAGGTATCAATGGTAACAATTGGGTTATCCTTAATTGGATAGACAACAACTGTTTGTCCGTTAGGAAGTTTTTGTACTGTATATTCACCAGCATATACTGATATTGAAAAAACTAATAAGCATAATAAAATTAGTATACGTCTAAACATATTGTCCCTCACTCTAAATAATAATTATATGATAATATATTCCCTTATGTTTTTCCAGTATCTAGTTTACTGCATTATAGCTGGAGTCTATATGTTTGAAAATTTCGTCTAAATTGACAGAACCGTCAAGCCTTATAGTGTACCAGTGCTTTTTATTCATATGGTATCCAGGTAAAAATTTTATGCCGTCCACGATGCTTGTGATTTTCTCCGGCTTGCCTTTCAGGTCTATAACTTCACAAGTGCCATCTTCCTGTAGTCCGACTTTACTTTTTTGAACGGTTAGTATTGCTGCGTACCACTTCTGATTTTTCTTGTTTCTAAATATCGCATTGTCAGGAAATTTCTCCCACAAATATTCAGGCTCATCTGAGTATTTTTCTTTTATGTAATCAATGACTTTGTATGTATAATCACTTGAAAAGGGGGTAAATTCAGTGCATCTGGCTGCAATTAGGGATATCACATCCTCTGCTTCCTGACGAATTTCTCCAACAAACTTCCCTTCAGCATTTTTGATGTAAGCAGGCTCGTATTCTTCATCGGTTGATGTTTCAATGATTTTATAATCCAATTCACCGGCTTCTGATATAGTCAGGCAAAGTTCAAATTTTCCTTTTTGTAACTCTGTTTTATATGTATAATATCCGTGTTTATTCTCAAAGCCAAAATTTTCCAGCTTATAAAAATCTACTTTCCTGTTTTTAAAAGCATATCCCTGATATTTCATAATTAAAATCTGTTTGGTGTATAAACATATTTGAAAGAGTTTTTTGATTTGTATTCTACGGGTACAATAATTCCCTGTTCATCTTTTTTCTGTTCTTCAGATTTGATTTCTGTGACAGGAGTTTCTTTTATGATTTCCGGAGTGACTACGGCAGGCTTTACTTTTGTTTCAGTTGGTTTTGATGTTTGTACTTTTTTCTGTGAAACTTTTTTTACGGCAGGAGTTTTTGGGGCAGGTTGTTCAGGTTTTCCTTCCGGTAAGATTTTTTCCGTAGAAATCTCTTGTGTTTCAACGACATTTTGCTGCTCTTCTGCCGGAATAATTTCTTTCTTGTCAGGCATTCTGAAAAATAACAATGCAGCTGCTGCAATAGCAAGAAGCCCCGCAAGAATCACTGTTAGCCAAACTTTTTTATTATTCATATAAAAATATTATCACACAACGGGACGCTTGAAAAGTCTTTTAAGTAATAAAAAAAATTTGACTTGTTTCTTGAACTCAGCCCTGAAATTAATTGTTAACTTTTGTAAAAAAAATATATAAAAAAGCAATTTTGAATATTGACGATTTTTATTGAAAGTGTGTAGTAGAAATTACAAAGGAGATTAAAATGTTATCAATCAACGGCTATAGTAATTATTATCAACCGCAATTTAAGGCAAGATTAAATATGCCGCCTAAAGAAGTATTTGAAAAATATGCTGGTAAATTTTGTGCTGAACAAGCTGAAATAGCAAGACCTGCTATTGAAAAAATTGCAAAAGAAGCTGATGAAATAGTGTCAATAGACGTTAGTCCAAGTTATATGAAAAAATCTATATGTCTGCCGTCAATTCATATTTCTGCATTAAGCAAAAGAGGTGAAACGGCTGGATGGCCTTATCTGGAGCCGGAAGATGCAAATCCTGGTCAGAAATTTGCTGAATTTTTAACCCAATCTGTAAAAGAAGCGATTGAAGGTGCTGAAGACGGTGGTTGGTTAACTTAAAACAATAAAAATACGGGTCGAACGATTTTCGTTCGACCCGTATTTTTGGGGGTTCATGCTATTTTTTGTATCTTATCAATGTTTTCACTGTGCATTCATCCAAAATTCAGGTGTTGCTCCAAATAGATTCGCAAGTTTTAATGCCATAACAGGACTAATGTCGCGCTTTTTATTATAAATTTCGCTAATAGTTTTAATTCCGACGCCAAAGCGTTCACAAAGCTGTTTTTGAGTTAGTCTGTAAGGTTTGACAAATTCTTCTAATAATATTTCACCAGGATGTGTATATGGTCTGTTATTCATAATGTGCCTCCTATTTGTGATAGTCCATGATTTGGATGGAACAATATCCACCAAGATTTCCTTTTAAATGTTCAAAATGATTTGATGGCGGAACAAGCAAATATTGTTTAGAAAAAGCAAAATTAGCACCATACGATAAGTTTGTCAATGGAGAATTAAAAAGGCGTGTGTTTTGCTAAAAGCAAAACACACGCCAGAGTTTATTTCATATTATAGACTACAAGCGCAAACACCGTCTTTGCAGTGGTAGTTCAAAGCTTCCTGAGCTTCGCTCATTCTAACTTTGATACGTCCGTCTACAGCGATACCTTCACCTGTTTTTTCAGAAATCAACAACGGGTTGATGTCTAATTCATCGATGAACTTGAAGTCATGTACAAGTTGAGATAATCTCAACAATGTTTCTTCAATTTGTTCCATTTGTGCAGGTTTAGTGCCTCTTGCACCTTCAAGTAATTTATAAGCTTTAACAGACTTAATCATTTCTTTAGCATCAATATCAGTTAAAGGAGCAATTCTAAAAGTTACGTCTTTCATAACTTCGATGAATACACCGCCTAAACCGAACATCATCATTGGCCCGTATTGAGGGTCTGTTGCGATACCGCAAACCATTTCTCTGTTGCCTTTTACCATTTCTTGAATGATAACGCCTTCAAGACCTTCAAGAAGTCCTTTTTCTTCTAACTTAGAAATTAAATCCTGATATTCAGCTCTTAATTGTTCTGCAGACTGGATGTTAACTCTTACACCGCCTACATCTGTTTTGTGAGAAGTTGTTTTTGAAGTCATCTTCATAACAACAGGGTATCCGATTGAATCTGCGATAGTTACAGCTTCGTCTTCAGATTTTGCAAATCCTGATTTACAAACTCTAATTCCATAAGCATCTAATACATCAATTGATTCACGGGTAGTAAGCTGATCTCTGCCTTCGTTAACAGATTTAGCAATGATTTCTTGAGCTTTTTTATAATCAACATCAAATGAAGGAATTTTACCTTCCGGTCTTTCCATCCATAATCTCTGCTGGTTTAATCTGTTCAAACCGTCAGCAGCTTCTTCTGCATACATAAAGAACGGCATGTTAACGTCCATATCAGAAATCTTGTTAAAGAATTCACTCTTCGTCATAAATACACCGATAACAGGTTTCTGAGGATTTTTAGCCTTAATTTCCATAAGAGCTTTTGCAACATCAATGTCTTTCAGGCCTAAGAATGGAAGATAGATTGTAATAATCATATCAACATTTTCATCAGCAATAACTGTTTCTAGAGTTTGCTGGTAGTGTTCGATAGGTGCAGAAGCAATCATATCGATAGGGTTTTTTACTGAGGCTGCAGAAGGTAAGAAACTTCTTAATTTTTCTTTTGTAGCGTCAGAAATTTTAGCCATTTGCATACCGTGTTCGCAAACAGCATCTGTAGCCATGATACCAGGACCGCCGGAGTTAGTAATAATAGCAACTCTGTTTCCTTTTGGAATAGGGCAGTTAGCAAAAACTTTTGCTGTTGCAAACAGGTCTTTCAATGAGTATTCTCTGATAACTCCTGACTGGGCTAATAATGCATTCGCAGCTTTGTCAGCACCAGCAAGAGAGCCTGTGTGAGAAGAAGCTGCTGAAGCCCCTGCAGCTGAACGTCCGGCTTTAAGAGCTAAGATTGGTTTTTTTCTAGAAATTCTGGAAGCTAACTTTCTGAAGTTTGCAGGGTTTTGAATTGATTCCATATAAAGAAGAATTTGTTCAACGTCTGCTTCATTTTCCCAGTATTCAAGAGCTGTTTCAGCATTAACATCAGCCTGATTACCGATAGAAATAAACTGAGCAAAACCGAGGTTAAGGTCTTTTAAGATATTTAAAATACCGCCGCCTAAAGCACCTGATTGAGAAACAAAGCCGATGTTTCCGCGTTCTGGTAATGATTCAGCGAAGCATCCATCCATTCTGATATCAGGATGAGTGTTAACAACGCCTAAACAGTTAGGACCAACACATCTCATACCGTATTCTCTAACTTTAGCGAGTAATTGTTTTTCAGCCTCAGCACCTTCTGCGCCGGTTTCTTTGAAGCCGGCAGTAATAATACAAAGACCTTTTATGCCTTTTTCGTGGCACTGGTCAATTGTAGAAAGAACGAATTTAGCATTAACAACAATAATTGCTAAATCAACTTCGCCCGGAATTTCTAATACAGAGGTATATGCCTGTAAACCTTCAATAATACCGCCTTTAGGGTTTACCGGATAAATTTTTCCGTTAAAATTGTATTCTTGTAATCTCTTCATAATATCAGAACCAATTGTATGTTCTTTGGTAGAAGCGCCGACAACCGCAATTGATTTTGGTTTCATAATTTTGTCTAAAATTGTCATTAGTTCTCTTCCTTTCTTTTGTAAAACCACATGAAAATTATAGTACAAAAAGATTTGAGGGGGTAACAAATTATATAGTTTTGTTAAAATATTATTCATGTTAAAATAATAAAAAAATAAAGAAAGGAATTTTATGATGGAAAAATTAGCAGATATTGGCGTTTTTGGCGGTTCAGGATTTTATAAGTTTTTGGAGGATATTAAAGAGGTAAAAATTGAAACACCTTATGGAATGCCGTCTGATAGTTTATTCATCGGAAAAATTGGTGCTCATAAAGTCGCTTTCATGCCTCGTCATGGCAGAAGTCATACGATTTTACCTCATTTAATTAATTACAGAGCTAATGTCTGGGCAATGAAAGAAGTTGGCTGTAAGAGAGTTATTTCTCCTTGTGCAGCAGGAAGTCTTCAAAAGCATGTAGCTCCGGGGCATTTTGTAATCTGTGACCAGTTTGTAGACTGGACTGACGGCAGGAAGACAACTTTCTTTGAAGGTCCTATTGTTACTCACCCTTCTGCAGCTGAAACTTATTGCCCTGAGTTGAGAAAACTTGCAATTGATACTGCAAAAGAACTGGGAATTACTGTTCACGAAACAGGTACCGTTGTTGTAATAAATGGCCCGCGTTTTTCAACGAAGGCAGAATCTAAATTCTTTACTGCACAAGGTTGGGAAGTTATTAATATGACAGCATTTCCAGAAGCATATCTCGTTAAAGAAATGGATATGTGTCCGCTGAATATTTCTTTGATTACGGACTATGATGCAGGACTTGTCGGAGATGTTCCTCCTGTTTCTCATCATGAAGTTATTCAGGTATTTAATAATAATCTGGATAATTTGAAAAAACTTTTATTTACTATGATAGAGAAAATACCGGCAGAAAATAGTAATTGTGAATGTGCTAGTACTCGCAGAAATTCCCAATTATAATATGAGGTCTATATGATATCCAGAACCGTGTCTCTTTTGTTTTATTTTTATTATTTATTAATCATCATAAGAATATTTTTAAGTTGGATTCCTAATATTGATTGGCTTTCTCAGCCATTTGCAGCACTTCGCTCCATTACAGACCCATTTTTGAATATTTTTAGAGGTATAATACCACCAATAGGCGGAATGCTTGATATTTCACCTATTGTAGCCATAATTCTACTTCAAATTCTGCAAGGATTTGTTGTCGGTACACTTAGCAAACTGGGATTATGATAAATATAGAAATTATAAAACAAGCCATTACCTATACTCAAAACGGAAAGATTAGTGAAGCAAAAGCGATATATGACGGGCTTCTTGCTGAAAATCCAGATGACGTAAATTTACTTTCTGTTTACGGGCTGTTTTATGTTAATATCGGAAATTATGATAAAGCCTGTGAAATTCTGCGTAAAGCCTGTGGAATTAAAGAAAGTTTCGGAACCGTTTCTGCTCTTGGTTTTGCGGAGTATGAAAGAGGCAATTTCAAAGAAGCTGCTGATATACTGGAAAAAGCTGTTTCTTACGGTGAAAATCCTGATATTTATAATAAACTGGTGATGAGCCTGTTTGAGATAAGGAATTATAAAAAAGCCGTAGAGTTTGCAGATAAAATGTATGAAAAATATCCTGATGATGTTAGAGCTATTGCTAATAAAGTTAAGGCTTTAACTCAATCAGGTAAACTTATTGAAGCTGAGAAACTTTGTGTCGAAGAGTTAAGGAAAAGGCCGGATGCCGCTACACTCTGGTTCCATTTAGGATTTTTAAAAGAATTGATTTATTGTGATGACAGGCAGGCGAAAGAATGTTATAAAGCTGCGGCTGAGCTTGGAAATCCGGAGGCTGATTATAATATTGCGGTAAGCTGCCAGAAACTCGGACAGTTTGATGATGCAGTTGAGCATTATAAGAAGATGCTGAAAAATTTTCCTAACGATATCAACACAATCACGTCACTTGGAATGTGTTATTTGACGCAGAAAAATTTCTATAAAGGATACGAATATTTTTTTAAACGTGATAAATCAAAATTTAGTAATTTATCAAAAAATTTCTGGAAGCCGGGAGATAAATTAGAGGATGAAATTAACGTAATCTGCGACCAAGGATACGGCGACCATATTATGTTTTCAAGATACTTGAATTACCTTGGAAACAGGAAAATTAATGTCGGAACAAGGACTGCATTGCAAGAGCTATTTCAGAATAATTTTAAGGGTATAAATTTTATTGCTCATGAGGATTTAAATCCTGAATTGCAAGCAGTATTTATCACAGATTTGCCCTATATTCTAAATATGGATTTCAATAATATTCCTCTTGCAGAGGGGTATTTGTCGGCGCTGCCGGCGGAAGTCGATAGTAAAAAGTTAAAAGTTGGTTTTTGTTGGGAAGCCGGCAGCGCCGGTATCAGGACAATGATAAACCGTACTATTAATGTTAAATTTTTTGAAAAAATGTTTAATCCTGCGAATATTCAAGTTTATTCGTTTCAAGTAGATGATACGTTGAGGGGTAATGAGCGATATCCTCAGATGATAAATCTGGCTAAAGATTTTAAGAGTTTTTCAGATACTGCATCTGCGCTAAAAGCTATGGATGTTGTAGTAACGGTTGATACGTCTGTTGCTCATCTTGCGGGGGCACTTGGTGTAAAAACTTACTTACTTTTGCCATACGCTTCTGATTGGCGCTGGTTCGGTGATACAAAAACAACTCCATGGTATAAGAGTGTAGAGATATTCAAACAACAGGACATGATTTCGTGGGAATGCGAAATTGATGAGGTTATCAGCAGGTTAACATAAAAGCACGCTTGAAGTTTATGAGCGTCGCGCTAAACGCCTGAACCTTTAACTTCAATTTTTTTTAGTCTTTGCTCAATTCTTCTATACCACTTGAGTTTTCTCTGGAATAGAGTATCATATCCTTTGAAATGCCCCTGACTGATATCATAGAACTGCTTATCGCACAGTGCTTCTAATGTTTTTGCAAGAAATTCTGTATATTTTTTTCTATCTGGTTTATCATCGTTCAATTCAATTAAATCCCCGAATTCAACAAGAACTTCCGGACGATTATCTCTGAGAAACATATAATTCACAGCCACAGGCATTAAATATACTTTACCGTATCTTTTTGCAGCCTTTTCTGCAATATAAGTTAAGCCGGTCTGGAACTCAATCGGTCTAAAATTAGGAGGTTTTATAATACCCTGAGGGAAATTATAAATAATGTTATTTCTATCTCCCAGAGCATCTACAGTATATTTAATTGCCTGCATAGAAGCTTGAGGCGACTTTTTATTAACATTATATGCTCCGCCTCTTCTTAATAGTGGAAATCTATTTAATTCTTCGACCATAAGCCGAATTTCTTTTTTGAAAATTCTATGACATATGTTGTACCCGACAATGCCGTCCCACCAGTTGCTGTGCGGAGCGAACAAAATAATAGGTGCATCCATATCTCTGTTATAAAATTTTTCATAACCTTTATAACGAAATGCATAGAAACGGTTTTCTAACATCCCGTAGAAAAACCTGTCAGCCACCCACAACCAAAACGGTGAAGTCTGCGCCGGTCGAAATTTTTCATCAATATTTCTTAATTTTGTCGGCGGAACTTCCGAATATAAATCCTCTAAATTTATCATACAATCTATCATACACGTTAAACTATTTTTTGTGAACACCCCGCAGGCTAATTTTAATTAAAATTTACAAATTCTCGTGCCCCTTATGTCCAGCCCCTATCCCTCTCTGTATTGAAGCGCCTGTGTGACATCTTCAAGGGTGATATTTTCTTTGCCGCCTAAATCAGCTATTGTTCTTGCAAGTTTTAAAATTCTTGAATATCTTCGACCGGAAAGATGAAACTTTTGAGAAGCTGTTTTCAGAAATTCAGCTGTCTTACCATCAAGAATACAATATTTTTTTATAAGCCTTGCATTTAGCTCAGAATTTGTAAGAATGCCGTCATTTCTGTATCTCTCTGCTTGAAGCTTTCTTGCTCTAATCACTCTTTCTCTTATTTTTGCAGAAGGCTCTGCTTCACTGGATGTATTAATAAGCTCATCAGTTGTTAATCGAGGCACATTTATAATTAAATCAATTCTATCCAGCAGCGGGCCTGAGAGCTTAGAACGGTATCTCTGGAGCTGATACTCAGAACATATGCACTGTTTTTCTCTATCACCCAAATAACCGCATGGGCATGGATTCATTGCGCCTACAAGCATAAACTTTGCAGGGTATTTTATAGAATTTCTTGTTCTTGAAACCACTACTTCTCCATCTTCAAGCGGCTGTCTTAATACTTCAAGCACATGTCTAGGAAATTCAACCATCTCATCAAGAAACAATACTCCTCTATGCGCTAGTGTAATTTCACCTGGTTTAGGATTTGAGCCTCCTCCTATAATGCTGTTAGAAGATGCGGTGTGGTGTACAGATCTGTATGGCCTTTTAGTCATTAAAGGCTCGTCAGGGCTTAACAGGCCGCTTATACTGTAAATCTTAGTAAGTTCTAGCGCTTCTTTTAGCTCAAGCGGGGGCAGAATTGAAGCTAAGCACTTTGCCATAAGAGTTTTTCCGGATCCGGGAGAACCGGACATAAGTATGTTATGCCCTCCAGCTGCTGCAATTTCCAGTGCTTTTTTAGCCTTAACCTGACCTTTTACATCTTTAAAATCATATGAAAAATCTGTATTTGCATTTCTTGCTAGATATTCATTAATATCTATAACAGTTGGTTTTAAGGGATTTTCTGTATAATGTCCGGCTATATCTGCGAGATGTTTTACTCCCAGTATAACCATATCTTTTACTAGAGCTGCTTCCCTTGCATTTTCTTCCGGTACAAACACTGTTGTTATTCCGTTTTCTTTAAGCCCGCTTACAAGCGGAAGTATTCCGTTAACTTTTCTTAAGTTGCCATCAAGGGACAATTCTCCTAGAAAGGCTGTGTTATTGTCATCCGGAATATCTATACCTTGTTCTTTTAAAATTCCTACAGCAATTGGAAGGTCATAATTAGTACCTTCTTTTCGAATATCAGCTGGTGCAAGATTAACAATAACTTTTCCGGTGGGAAATGTGTAGCCGGAATTTTTTATTGCAGAATGTACGCGCTCTCTGGCTTCACTTACAGCATTGTCAGGCAGTCCGACAATACTCATACCCGGAAGTGAATTTGTAACATCAACTTCCACTTCAATCTTGCATGAATTAATTCCGATAGCTGCTGCTGTAAGTGCTTTTGTAACCATTAAGCATATTATAGTATAAAAATAAATTAAAATTTCGTAAACTATAATTGTTACAAAATCTTAATATGATGTTATAAATTATTTAAATGTGGAATATAATATATATAAGGATATGTTGTTGACAATGAGAAGTTTAGCAAAAAAATGCTTAATCAATCACCCTGAAACCCTTACGGCTGTAGGGGGGGGGGGCTAAAACCTTATCTGCTCTTAGCTTTCAGATAAGGAGGGAATCGTATGATTAACCTCAATACTAATCTGGGAGCAATGATTGTTTTCTCGAATTTAAAAGTATCAACCAACGGATTAAATACAGCAATAGAGCGCATGACAAGCGGATATAAAATCAATCGTGCCGGAGATAATGCTGCAAATTTTTCTATAAATACAAAACTATCGACTCAGATAGGTGCATATTCTGTAGCGGAAGAGAATGTAATGATGGGGTTGGATATGTTATCTACAGCATCTTCTGCTCTTGATCAGATGTCAAATTTAGCATCCAGATTGAGATGTTTGGCTGCTCAAGCTCAGAATGGTACTTACGGAACTCAATCTCTTAGTGCTGTAAAATCAGAGGCAAATGCGCTTGTTGCAGAGATAAAATCTATATTTGGAAAAACCGAGTATAATGGAATTAAGCTTTTAAATTCTTTATCAGAAAAATTGATAGAAGATGAGCCCATAACCCAAACTCCACCTGCCGGCCTCGTGCCTAATCCTTCATACAATGGTTTTATAGAAAATCCACAGGATTATTCCGATGCAGAAGTGGCAGCAATGACTGCTCTTTCCGGTGTAAGTTCTTCGACCAGAATTCGGGATGGGCAATATTCAATAACAACATTGGAAGAATTTGAACAATTTGCAGAAATGTCACGAGCTGCAAAAATTCAAGGCGGAGAGTTTGTCTTAGGTGCTGATATTGATTTGTCGTCATATTCTGCCGGTGAAGGGTTTATTCCTATTGCAGCAGGAATAAACTCGTCTGCTGATTTTAAGTGTGAATTTAATGGAAATGGTCATACAATATCAAATCTTTATATTAATCGTCCTGATACAGATAATGTAGGGCTGTTTTCTCTTATGTGTGATGTAAAAAATCTTTGTTTAACAAATGTGGATGTCATAGGAGGAAAATCCACAGGAGCTCTTATGGGATACGCATTTTCGAATAGTCCGGAAATTTCTAACTGTTATATCGCCTCAGGTTCTGTAAAGGGAACAACAGGTGTTGGAGGTTTGGTCGGTCGTTTTTCAGATATTGACGGTAATATTTTAAATTGTTATTCTGATGCAGAAGTTTCAGGAGAAACAAAAGCAGGAGGTTTATTGGGTGAAATTTATCTTCCCAACGGTTCTGTTATAAACTCTTTTTCACACGGTAATGTTACTGCATCTTCGGACTATGCCGGCGGATTGATTGGTTATACAGAAAGAGTTAGTTTAGAGAACTGCTATGCTGAAGGTAATATTACAGGAAAACGTTTTGTAGGAGGGGTAGTTGGTTATGCAATGGAGTTAATTGCGGTAAATTGTTTTGCAAAAGGAAAGGTGACAGGAACAAGTATGGTAGGGGGCTTCGCAGGCTACGCAGGTGGTAGCAGTAGCGGTAACATTATAGAAAATTGCTATGCTTATGGTGAGGTTATCGGAGAGGAAAGCGTAGGTGGTTTTGCAGGACTTACGTCAGGAAGCACAAATGGTAATGGTTTAATACTCAAGGCCTGTCATGCTTTGGGAAATGTTACAGCTACACAACAAGTGGGCGGACTTGTAGGTAATTTTTCATTTCACAATTCCGTATACAATTGTTCTGCAACAGGTACAGTAAAAGGAACCAGCTGTGTGGGAGGACTTATAGGAGATGGGTATGCAATGAAAGAGATAAAAAATTGTTATTCTACAGGAGATGTAATTGCAAAAGGAAATTTTGTCGGCGGAATTATAGGACGTACTTCTAACAGTAATGATACAGATATAACAGGCTGTTATTCCACAGGGAATATTAGTGGTGTTGAAAGAGTAGGCGGGGTTATGGGATTTTGTGATGCTATATTATCTTTATCAGACTGCTATTCTACAGGAAATATTTCCGGGCAAAAAGATGTTGGAGGTGTTGTTGGATATCTTTCCTGGATGCGTGGTCCCATGACCGGTTGTTCTTCGCAGGGCAGGGTTTCCGGTGATACTAATATTGGCGGACTGGTAGGACAGATTTCTTCATTTCAGGATTTGTCAATTGATAATTGCATTTCTTCAGCAGAAGTTTCTGGTAATAATTCTGCGGGAAGTTTTATTGGACGGATAGAAAAGCTTAAAACCATCTCTGTCACAAACTGTAAAACTGCTGCTTTAGATCTTGATACAATAGGTAGTACAAGCAGTTCTATAAGTAATGAAGTTTTGCAGAATATGCTGAATGGGATTGAAGTTGTAGAAGTTGAACGTGTAGACCCTTCAAAAATTAAGATTACACTTCAAGTTGGTATAAATTCTGATGCTAACTCAAAGCTTACTTTTAATACAAGCTTTAGTGCAGAAGTAATTGACGCACTGCTTGATATTGATATTTTGAATACTTCTGCTCTTGAAGTTTTAGATTTTTTTATAAATGAGGTTAATCAAAAACAGGTGGAATACGGTGCAGTAGAAAATCGGCTTCAAAGTGCCCTGGAACAAATTAGTGTATCTTATGATAATCTGGTTTCTACACAATCAACCATTCGTGATGCTGATATTGCGGAAGAGAGCAGCTCTTATATCAGAAACCAAATTTTGCAGCAAGCTGCTTCTACTCTTATGGCAACTGCAAATCAGACACCTGCTATAGCGTTACAGTTGTTGTAATCGCATCCTAAGAGTCAGGAAGCATTGAAGATATTTCTGCAACTATCCGTGCAATATCAGGACCGCCGAATATTGCTTCGAGAATTAAAGAAGAATTAATGATTACGGTTTCTCTATATTCCATAGTGTCAACATCAATAATATTGAACTCAACATAATCCTCACCTACGTACGTAATTTTTCCGTATTCCGCACCGGTTGCCCATCTTAAAAAAACATACTTCTGTTCAAAAATCTTGAGTCTGTTTATTAATTTCATCTAAATCCTTCGCCTCTAATCGTATATAATATTATTAGTCTTATTTTATACAAAGTCAAATTTTTAATCTGTTATTTGAAGCAATAACTCTCTTAATGTATTTTCAGCATCTTTTGGGAGATTTACAAACTTGTAGCTGTATAAGAATTGATGGAAATGTTCTTCATCCTCTTCTTCAATTCTTTCTCTAACAAAACAAGTTTCTACAACAATTTTACAATCAGGATTTTTAATCCACATACTTTTTGGAAGTTCCATTGTTAAAACTGCCGGTAATTTTTTGTAGATGCTTGAAATTGCATCTCTTGAGTAAAATGCAATACCGCCCAATGCTATATCAAAAGTGGCTGTTTCTATTTCAAATCCGTCATTGTATTTTATTTTTACAGGTAATGAAACTCTGTTTCTTGAGCTGCTTCTCTGCTGAACATATTCCCATAATTTAGGAACGCTTACTTCAAACAGAACTTCTGTTAAATTAACCTGAGTATCATTAATAAATATATCAGTTTTGTAAACACCATCAACTGTAAAAACTTTTATTTCAGCAGGTGTTTTTCTCTTAGGTTTTACAAAATTAATTGGAGGCGGTGCTGAAAAATAAGCTTGTCTGGTATCAATAAAACGAAGTTTAACTCTGACAACCTGCTTCTTACCAGCTTCCATATAGGATAAGAAAATGTGTGTTACTAAAGAATCTCTTAAAATATTTTCTTGCATATTTTCATCCTCCTGTAAAAACATAGCACATAATAGAGAATATAACAATATGTTTTTTTTACTTGACGGGGGGTAAAATAAGCTGTAAAATCTTACGTATGTGTAGAATCGGCGCAATTAAATCCAAGAAAAAATTACATCCGTCAATTGCTTTAAAGCTGATGAGGAGCCAGCAGGAAGGACATGATGATTCTGGTTTTGCATTTGTAATGCAGGATATGGGCGGACATTTTGAAAATTATAAAGATTTGCCTCTGCTATCAATGGCAGCAACTGTTGAAGGAACTCGTCTTGCAGAAGATATTCTTAGAGAAATAGGCTTCACACGTGTAATGCAATGGTCACCGGATATTAACAATAAAAAAGGCTTAAAGATTGAAGCAATGCCGAACTATATCTTTGAAGTGCTGCAGTATCCGAAGAGTTATAAACACGCTGCAAAAGATGAAAAAGAAGAGCTTCTGATTGATACAGCAATAAAACTTAGAAAAACACTGGAAGAAACTAATTCAGGATACATCTATTCCTTCTGGCCTGATACTTTGACTTTAAAAGAAATTGGAAGCCCCAGGGATATCGGTACATACTTTAATCTCTGGGAAGAAAATAATGATTTAACATCAAGTATTATTACAGCACAGTGCAGGCAAAATACTAATTATGATATCGTAAGATACGCTGCACACCCTTTCTTTTTAGAAGGATACACAGGGCTGGTAAACGGCGAAAATACTTTTTATGAAAAGAATAAATCTTACCAGCAAAGTCTATATAAAGGATATTTAGGCTTTGAATCCGACTCGCAGTGTCTTTTATACACATTGCATTATATTCATAAGCGGCTTAAATGGCCTTTGAAATATTTTAAACATACAATAACTCCTCTGGGGTATGATGAAATTCTTAAACGTCCTGACAGCGAAATTTTACTCAGGATAAAGGCTTCTCTGGCGCATCTTGAAATAAACGGCCCGAATACTCTGCTGGCAGTAACTCCTGAAAAAGAGCTTCTTTGTGTATGTGATTCCAAAAAGCTTCGTCCGATTGTAGTAGGCAGAAATCAGGATACAGTTATAATGACTTCTGAGGTTGTTGGTATTAATGATTTAATGCCTGATAGAAATATTGAGGATGATATTTATCCTAACGAACATGAAACAATAGTGGTAAGAGATGATTTGACGGTGGAAAGATGGCAGCAGTAAAGATAAATGAGCTTCATAAAAGTGATTTGCCATGGATAGTTGAGTATGACGAATCCAAATGTATTCAGTGCGGAAAATGTACGGCTGTTTGTTCTTTTAATGCGATTTCTCCGGCTGTTGAATTTAGAAAACTTTCAAATTCTATTACACAAAAAGGCAAAAAAGAAAAAGTTCTTGTTATAAAACAGAATGTTTCTCTTGAAAATTATTGCCGCGGCTGCGGTATGTGCACGAATGTCTGTCCTAACGGGGCAATAAAACTTATTCGTAACAAGGATGATAAGTATTCTGTTGCATATAGGGCAAGAAAAGCTGATTCATTTAAAAAAGGCGGACGCTCTAATCTTAATACGGAAGGAAGAACGCTGGATAAGATTAAAGTCGGAAGGATTTCCCAGATGACAGATCCATCTCTGGATGCACAAAGACATACTTTTGAACTTAAAACTCCTTTCGGCAGAGTGTTGAAAGCTGATAAGCTCAATTTTGATGTAAAAGACGGAAATATTATTGAAACAAAACAGCTTCCTCCTAACCGCTGGATTTATCCGATAATTTTCGGCGATATGTCAATCGGAGCTGTATCCTGGAGAATGTGGGAAGCTATGGCAATTGCTACAGCTTATCTTAATGAGGTTATGGGAATTCCTATAAGAATGTGTACTGGAGAAGGCGGTATTCCTACAAAACTTTTAAAATCCAGATATGTAAAATATATGATTTTACAGATTGCATCAGGGCATTTTGGCTGGAATAGAATTATAAAATCTATGCCTGAGATGACAGAGGATCCGGCTGGTATTTTAATCAAAATAGGTCAGGGCGCAAAACCTGGTGATGGCGGTCTTTTACTTGCAAGCAAAGTCGCTAGATATGTTCAAGAAATTAGAGGTGTTCCAAAAGCGGATTTACTTTCACCTCCGACGCATCAAGGGCTATATTCAATAGAGGAAAGCGTCCAAAAGATGTTTCTTTCTATGAATGCTGCGTTTAATTTTCAGGTTCCTGTTGCAATAAAAGTTGCGGCATCTGTAACGAGCGTTTCTGTTTATAATAATCTCTTGCGGGATCCTTATAATATTGTAGGGGGATTTTTTCTCGACGGGCTTGCAGCAGGTACAGGAGCTGCTCATGAAATTTCACTTAACCATACAGGACATCCGATAACTTCTAAGCTTAGAGATTGTTATCTGGCAGCTGTGCATCAAGGCAGACAGGGAGAAATCCCTTTATTTGCCGGCGGAGGCTTGGGACAGACGGGAAGTTTTGCAGCTGATGCATTTAAGCTGATTTGTCTTGGTGCAAATGGAGTGTTTACAGGAAGAATGCTTATGGAAATTGCAGGCTGTGTCGGAAGTGATACAGGACGTTGCAATGCTTGTAATACAGGGCTTTGTCCTGCAGGTATTGCTGCGCAAAATGAATGTCTGGTAAAACGACTTGACGTTGATAAAGTCGCTCAAAATCTGGTAAATTATATTCTTGCAACTGATATAGAACTGAAAAAATTAATGGCGCCAGTCGGATGTTCTACACTCCCTGTTGGCCGCTCAGATGCACTAATTACCGTTGATAAACATATTTCAAACAGACTTGATATTCAATACAGCTGCTAGGGTTGGAGTAAATTTATGGCTTGCAAAATAGAAACACTAAAAGATAATAATCGAATGTCTACTCAAGAGCTTCTTCAAACGATAAATGAAAAAATTCAGGAGGGAGTTACTGAATTTGAAATTGAAGCCTGCGGACAGCATGATATTGGAGGTTCAAGTTGGTCAAAAGACGGTAAACCTTTAACTTTTTATATAAAAAATCCCGGCCAGCGTGTGGGTGCTATGGGGACAGATGCTGCTACAATTGTGGTAGAAGGTTCTGCGCCGGCGGATATTGGCTGGTTAAATGCAGGTGCAAAGATTATTGTTAAAGGTGACGGCGGGGATACTGCCGCTCACTGTGCAGCAGGAGGTAAAATATATGTAGGAGGTCGTGTTGGTACGCGTTCAGGAGCGCTTATGAAACACGATCCAAAGTTTGAACCGCCTGAATTTTGGGTGCTTAAAAATACCGGATCGTTCAGCTTTGAGTTTATGGGCGGAGGCATTGCAGTAATCTGCGGTTACGATTGTGAAAATTTGGAATCTGTACTTGGAAATCGCTCCTGTGTCGGAATGGTTGGCGGTACTGTTTATGTGCGTGGTAAAGTCGAGGGACTCGCTAAGTGCGTTGAACAAAAAAAACTGGATAAGTTTGATAAAGATTTTCTAAAATCAGGCATGTCAGAATTTTTAGACTCTATTGGAAAACCAGAATTATCAGATGAACTTCTTGATTTTTCCAGCTGGACAAAAATTATTCCTCTTCCAAAAGAACAAAAAGAGAAAAAAATCACCGTTAAGGAATTTAAAGAACAAGAATGGTTTAAAGACGGGCTGTTTGGAGATTTGGTAGAAGATAACGGAGAAGTTTTTGAGCTGGCTCAAACGGGTGAGGCAAGATTACGAAAACCTGTTTGGGATAAGGATTTATGCGTTGGGTGTAATTTATGTCTAAATAACTGTCCGCAAAATGCAATTAGTGAAACAATTAAAATCTATTCCTGCGATGACTCTATGTGTATTGGATGCGGTATCTGTGCTGCAGTTTGTCCGAGAAAAGCATGGAAAATGTCCTAATAATATTTATTCACCCAGTCAAATAGGTTTCTGATTTCTCCATATTTAAACTCTTTGAGTACATTCGGGGTGTCAAGATTTTCCGCTATCGGATTTATTGTAATCTCGCCTGAATTATATACTGTTGAATAATTCTTTCCTTCATTTACGCAGTAAGGAACTTTAACAGTATTTTGCCTGCACAAATAAGCAAGTCCGTGTACTCTGCAAATTATAGGACGGTAGGCGTATATGGAACATTTTTTATCAATCAAAAACGGGCACTTGCCTCCTCTTTGAATTGTTTTAATATTTTCCTGAACCTCTCGTTTTAAAGTGTTATCAAGTGAAGCAAAACCCTGCATTAGATATTCTAATTCAAGCTGAGATACAGGGTAATCCCCTGTTTCACAGCAGGCAGAACAGCCGGCTTTGCAATGTATAAATCCGGAATCTCTTTTAAAATATTCTTTCAGTCTGCAATCAAAATCTTCAAGAAATTTTTGGTAATTTATCAATGTTTGCCCCAAAAACGCGACCAGAAATTCTTAGATTCGTGGCTTTCAAGCTGTTCAATTCTTTTTGATAATTCTTTGTTATGTTCAAGGAGCTCGTGAACCTGTTTAGCAAGAATTTCGTTATCTCTCTTGTAACCGCCGGCTTCAATCAGTCTTGTTGCCATATCTGAATTTGTAATATCATCGCTGATTTTTTTTGCAACAGCTTCGGCCAGCATCTGAAGAGTCTGGCTTGAAACATCCAGCGTAAAACTTTTTCCCTGTGGAATTATTTCTGTCTGTGTTTCTTCTTTGACTGCAACATCTGTTGATGCAGCTGTATTTTCTTCTAATAAATCACTTACAATAAGCGGTTGAACAGGTTTAGCAGGTTCTTCATTTTTTTCAATCTTTGCTTCCATTCTGGAAAGTTTAGCGATTATCTGTTCATCACTATAGCCTTGAGCTTTTAATGATATTCCCTTTTTGATTTTTTCAAGGGCTAAGTCATCGTAAAATTCCAACCCGTCTTCATCTTCATATATTGATTCAATCTTCCAGTCTTCAAGGAACAAATCCAGCGAATGATTATCAATGTAATAATTTTCTGTATTTAAATTTTTTAAAATCGTTTCTCTGTTAAACATCCGCTAATCCTCATCTTTTTATATGACGTGCTATGTCACGTTGCTGATCCTTTTTGGCAATTGCTTCTCGTTTGTCATAAAGCTTTTTACCTTTTGCAAGACCCAGCTCTATTTTAGCAAAACCATGAGTTAAAAACAATTCTAAAGGAATAATTGTTACACCGTCTTTTTTTACTTTGTCAGAAATTTTTAGTATCTCACGTTTTTGCAAAAGTAACTTTCTCACTCTGTCAGGCTTATGGTTAAATCTGTTTCCTTGTTCGTATGGTGAGATATGCATTCCGTATAAGAAAGCTTCGCCGTCTTCAATTTTTGCAAAGGAATCTTTTAGGTTTAACATCCCTTTTCTGATAGATTTAATCTCTGTTCCTGTTAAAACAATCCCTGCAATAAATTTATCAAAAATTAAAAAATCGTGAAAAGCTTTTCTGTTTGTTGAGATTACTTTCTTATCCATAGCTGTATTATAATTCAAATTTTGCGCCCTGTCCAGAATTTCTGCGCTCAAACTCTCCATCAATCTTATTAAGACAGTCAAGTTTCTTCCCAATCCAGCGCGGTGCAACAAGTTCTGTTCTTAATCCGTTTCCTGCAAGCCTGTGTATAGTCGTTTGAGGCGGCAGGTACTCTAAGAAATCGCAAACAGTATTTACATATTCATCTTCTGACATAAAATTAAGTTCGCCATTTTTATACATTTCTGTTATTTTTGTGCCTTCAAGAGCACACAGCATATGAATTTTTACTCCTTCCGGCTCAAGTTTTGCAATTGTTTTAGCAGTTTGCATCATTTCATCATATGTTTCAAAGAGGTTTAGAATGATATGCAGGCAAATATTGATTCCTGCTTCTTTAGTCTTTTCATAGGCTTTAAGAAAACATTTGTAATCGTGTCCTCTGTTAATCTTTAAAAGAGTTTTGTCGTGAACACTTTGAAGCCCATATTCAATCCAAGTATAGTAATCCTGAGTGAAAGATGAAATTAATTTTAATTTATCGTTATCTATGCAGTCCGGACGTGTGCCAATAGAAAGTCCCACTATATCCGGATGTGTAAGCGAGGCTTTATAGATTTTTTCAAGTTCTCCTACCGGTTTATATGTGTTTGAGAAGGCTTGAAAATAAGACATAAATTTTTCTGCTTTAAATCTGTTTTTAAGAGTTTCCGCACCGATTTTGACCTGTTCTTCTATACTTAATCTGTTAGAATGTGCTTGAGAGAAACTACCGCCGTCATCGCAGAATATACATCCGCAGTTAGAAATTGTTCCATCCCTGTTCGGACAGGAAAATCCTGCATCAATGGTTATTTTATAAACCTTTGCGCCAAACTTTTCTTTTAGATAATGACTAAATTGGTTATATCTTTTGGTATTTTTCATTTTAGCTGCCTGTGCTAACCCCGATTAAATACCAGGTTACAAGAGTTAAATAGATTGCAAGACCCACCACGTCAATGGTTGTCGCAATTACTGGGCCTGAAGCTACAGCAGGGTCAATATGTAATTTTTTCAGGATTAAAGGAGTACAAGTACCAATCATTGTTGCGATAGTCATGTTTAGTGACATCGCAATACCAACAATCAGCCCCAGTTCAAGATTATGCTGCCAGCCCCAGGTTACGAGCGTAACCAGCACTCCGAAAATAGCTCCTATGCTTAAGCCTGTAATAGTTTCTCTCATAATCTGATGCCAGCCTGAGCTTAATGAAATCTGTCCTGTAGACATACCGCGAACCATAAGCGTGATACTTTGGGTTCCGATGTTTCCGCCTAATCCAGCCAGCAGCGGCATAAATGCTGCAATAATCGGGAGGGCTGTAAATGATTTATCAAAACGGTTTGTTACTGTAACAGCTATAAATTCACCGATTAAGGTTATAAAAAGCCATGGTATTCTTGCTTTAATTGAATGAGCAAGGCTTCCGGTTAATATATCGTCATCATCATCGCCTAAGTCTGTTACGATACCGGATGATGTAAAGATTTCATCAGTAGTTTCTTCTTCAACAATATCCTGAACATCATCCCACGTTACAATACCTTTCAGGTGGTCATATAAATCAACAACCGGCAAGGCATTAAACTGGTATTTCATAAAAATATCAGCGATATGGCCTTGATAATCATCAACGTGAACTTTTACAAGATCTTTTGACATAATGTCTGAAATATTAAGATCTACAGGCGCTGTAATCAGGTTTCTTAAAGAAACTACGCCTACAAGGTGGTTATGCTTATCAACAACATACGCATAATATAGCTCCATATTTTCTTTTTCAGCTTTTATGCGGATTGTTTCAAGCGCTTCTTTTACCGTCATATTGTCATATACAGTAAGAACCAGCGGAGTCATAATACCGCCTGCGGTATCTTCATTGTAGGTTAAAAGTTCCCGAACTTCTGATGAGAATTTTTTTGGAAGCTGTTCTAAATAGGCTTGTGACTCGTCTTCTTCCATGTCGCCAAGAACGTCAGCAGCTTCATCGTGAGGAAGTTTAGAAATTAATCTGGAGGCTAAATCTGTATCAATATCTCCGAGAATTTCTACCTGAAGCTGCGGAGGCAGGTATTCAATAACATCTGCTGCCTTCTCTTCATCAATAATTGGAAAACACTTGAGTCTTTCTTCCGGTTTTAATTGCTGTATAATGTCAGCTAAATCTGCTGAGTGATAGCTGTTTAATTCTTCACTCAGCTGGGTTTCTGTCCCGGTGTCAATTAATTCCTGTATTCTGTCTATAGTGTTTTCGTTATTTGGCATTTATGCTTCTTCTATTACTTGTAGTTTTACGATTGCCATCCGGCCAATTACCGATAGTTGGTAAATTGTAGGGGGGCATCATATTTTTCTTCATTTTTGCGTAAAAGCTGAATTACTTCCTGCAAATCATCTTTGTTTTTGCCGGAAACACGCACCTGTTCCCCCTGAATAGAGGCTTGTACTTTAAGCTTTGAATCCTTAATATCGCTTACAATTTTCTTTGCGAGTTCCTGTGTAAGTCCTTTTCTAAGGTTAAATACCTGTCTTACGTTTCCGCCGAGTGCATTTTCAACAGGTTGGGCATCAAGAATTTTTATGCTAATACCGCGTTTTACGAGCTTTGACTGCAGAATATCATATATATTTCTGAGCTTCATATCATCATTTGTGGTGATAGTAATTGCTTTATCAGCTTCCAAATCAATGGATGAATTAGAATTTTTTAAATCAAATCGGGATGTTAAATCTCTCTTAACCTGATCTACGGCGTTAACGAGCTCCTGTTTATCAAACTCGGAAACAACATCAAAACTGCAATCTTTAGCCATATTTATACACTCCTATTTTAGTACATGATAATAATACCATGAAAATAGGCTTGTTTAACCGCCAAGAACATTATTTAAAAAACGTCTGAAAAAAGATGGTTTTAAAGCTCCTTTAGGTTCGGGGCTGACAGGTTTCGGGTATTCCTGCCAGTAAGGTTCTTTTCGAAAACAGTCTTCACAGCCATATTTTGCCTGAAAATATTGAGGAACGTTTCCGCCTGTATTCATTCCCATTCCCATTCCCATTCCGCCCATCATCATAGGGTATCCGCCGCCGATATTCATTGTCATAATTACACCTTCATTTTACTACACTATATATATAAAGAATAAACAGCTTCAGAAATTGCTTAGTTTGTAAATTAATGTAACAAAATGCTCTGAAATACTAAAGTTTTGGTTAAATATGCCGATATTAATAAAGTACAGGTAGTGGTATGGCAAAATTAAGTATTGAACAACTGAATTTTATTAAGGAGTTTAAGCATAATTATCCGGATGCAAAGCTTTCTGATGCGGAAATTTTGTCTATATATAACGAGCAGCTTAACGGGATAAGTCTTACAGAAGACCAGAAGGATTCGATTCTGGCAGGGAATATTATTACAGATAATGACGGCTTGCGGCTTGAAAAACAGCCTGTAGTTCTTTCTGATAAGAGTAAAGAGGGCTTAATTGCAGCATTAAAATCCAGAATTAATAAAGTTAAGGATGATACTAAAAAAGCAGAGGATAACAACGGGCTGCTGGGCAAAGCGTGGAGTTTTATGAAAAATACGCCTCTTCTGGACTGGTGCACTGACAGCACAAATGATATAGAAGAAGCACGCAGGGAAGAACTGGATGTTTTGGAAAAAGGTGATATCAAGACAGCTTTTGAAAAAATTACCGGCATGGAATATTCTCAAGACAATATAGTAAAGTTTATGAATGGTGAGATTACAACAAAATCAGAGCAGGCGTTGAACGGCTATAAAGAAGGTCAGGATATGGCGGTTGATGTAATCGGGGATATGGTTTCGGGTATTGCGGCAGTTGGTATATATTCTTTAGCAGTTGCAGCAGCCCCGTTTTCAGGCGGAGCAAGTATTGCTGCGGGTGCGGCTTTGGCAACTGTAAGCGGCGGTTTAATAAAATCCGGAGTTAAGGCTTTAGATACAGTAGGTACTGATAAAAAATATACATTAGATAATTTTAAACATGATTTAGTTACAGGAGGTTTCTCCGGAGCTTTAGCACCTGTAACAGCAGGTATGGGCGGAGCAGTTGGAAAAACCGTTGCAACAAAACTCGGCGTTCAGGCGATTAAAACTACCGGAAGCAAAGCTGCTGCAGCCGGAGTTAAAGGAGCTTTGATGAATCCTGCCGGATATGAATATATTGGCGGAAATATTGTAAAACGCGGTCTGGCAATGGGGACTGAAATGGCAACTGATGGAGCTCTCGGCGGAGCTGTAGATAATGCTTTTAGAACTGCTTATGACGGAGGAGGGGTAAATGAAGTATTGGAGGCAGGTGCCGAAGGGTTTATTGGCGGTGCAATTATGTCTCCTATGATCGGCGGCGGTATGAAAGCTGTAGGTAAAGCGGGGCATAAGATTGGCGAAAAAATGCATGGTGGAGCAAAGGCTGCTGATGAAGCTGCGCCTGCACCAAAAATTACTGAAAATGAACCCGAAGAGGTTGCACCATTTGCTCAAAGACTGGAAAAATCTTTTGATATTGAAGATTTAACTAACCCGGAGATTAGGGAAGTTAAATTAGAAAATGGAGAATTTAACGAAAACGGTGATTTTATACCGGATGGAACTTATACTGTTACGGAGTCAGGGAATCCGCTTGCAAAGAGCAAGACTTATAAACAGTATTCTGATGGTAAAAAGCAACTTGCTGCTAATTTTGATGAGTTATGTGCACAAGTTGCGAAGTATAAAGGTCTAAAGAAGCTGGGTAAATATGAGCAAGGACTTCTTAAAGATATTATTGATAGAAATCCTGATGTTTCAATTCAAGATATTTCCGAGATCATCACTGACTTTACGCATGTGACAAATGGCGATTGGTCAGGTAAAACAAAATCTTTTCTTGAATCTTATCAGGGATTAGCTCGAATAGTAGATTTAAAGACATTTAAAGCTAATATTAACGAATATGACAAATTTCTTTCAGAAATCAAGAATTCTGATTTTGTTTTATATTCAAAACTGCAAGATTTAAGACTTGAGTACTTTACAGAGGATATGGCAGGAATAAAACCTGAAGATTTCAAGAAAAATTTGGAGTTTTTCAAGACTCTTGATAATAATTTGCAGAAAGCGTTAACCAGATATGATTATAATTTGTTATTTAAATCTCATGATAATAAATATTTTGAGCGTGTAAAAGCTGCTGATAATTTTAATCGCTGGGCATTAGAAAAAGATGCAAAGGTTCTCTTAGATGAAAGTGTTAGGTACTGGGGAGAACTTTCTGATGAAACTTATAGTCAGGTTACAAAAAATATTGAACTTGTAAAAGAAATGATAAATGCGGATGTTTTGGATACAAGAATGCTGGACAATATTTTAGGAAGCAGAGATGCTCTTTATACCGATTTTTGTGCAAAATTAAAATCCGAACTTGGAGATAACTTTAATTATTCATATTTGTCTAAATTGTACTGGTTGGGTGACGATATAACTCCTGCAGCGGCACTAATTGATACTTTAGGTAAAGATGCAGATAAGCTAAGTGGCTGGGATTTTGAATCTATTTGTTCTCAATATTATAAAGCAGATGACGCCGGGAAACGTAATTTTCTTGCCAAGATTGATATTGCAGGCAAAATGCCTCAATTTAGAAACTATAACAATAATTTTAGCAAAGAATTATTAAAAAGTTTTATGGAAAGAGATATTGCTAATGCTGAAAAGATTGCAGAATTCGTAAATCTTGCTGAACCTAATTTTTTGTCAAAGATAGGTTTTCAAGGATACTCTTATTATCTTATAATTGCCTTTGAAAAACTTTTTGAGCCTCAAAACCTTGATAATATGATAGCCTGTGCAAAACTTCATAAGGATTTGCCGGAGGATTTCGCTGAATTTTTGCATTCTGAGCAGTCTATAATTGGTTCAAGCAGATGGAGCGGCAGCAATGTTGAAAATTATCAGTATATGGTAACGCCGGATGAACTTGCTTCCAGAATAGAAACTATCAAAAAGTATAATGGCAAACTCGCTCCTAATTTGCTGGAACGAATTTATAACGGTGAGCTGACAGCTAAAACCCCTTCATTAGATATGCTTTCTACAATTGACCAGAAACTTGCTGTAAATATTGTAAATTATCGAAAACTTTCGGATATTGATACCCTTGATAATGAGAGTATAAATAAATTTATACAATATGTTAATAAGTTTGAGATTACCAAAGATGATGCACATATGTTCTGCAGTTCTCTTAAACCGGAAATCTTCAATGAATTATCAGCAGAAGAACTTGATGTAATCCCTTTTTCAGATATGGCTAGAAATAGCGATTCTATAATGAGTAATATTGAAACATTTAGACAAGTTTTCAATATTACTCCTAAACCAATAAGAGATTTGTTAAAGTCAGACGCAGGTGCAAGATTCTATTGTGACTGGAGTAAAACTTACGATGGCTCTGATTATTTAAAAAAGCTTGCTCAACTTAATAATTTCTCTGAAGAAGATTTAAAAAATATCGGGCCAAAAGTGTTATTAAAATATTTTGATACATACTTTGATGAAAATTTTAATTCGAAAAATTTAGAAGCTTGGAAATCTGTTTCTCAAGATACTAAAGATAAGCTTGGCGAGTACGCATATTATTTATTAGCAAATAATGAAATTTTAGATACAAGACTTTTGCAATCAAGAGTTGATAATTTGATAAATAATAATGTTTATGGACACATTCAAGGCAGACAATTATCTACCTATCTTATGAATGCATCACAGGATATGGAAGAGTGTTTGAATGCCATCCTTAAAGATTCGGATTTTAAACGGGAAAATATCAACCGTATCATCGAAAGTTTTCGCGAGATTACACGCAGAGAAGATAATGACTGGGAATTCGTAAGAGAACTTATTAATAATCCTAAAGTTAAAAGTGATGAAATATCCGGTATATTAGATGCATTATATTCTCCTGGAGCGGTTCGCGAACAGCAAAAATCTTTTGCCCGTTATCTGATTGAACATGACGGAGTAGATAATACATTTATTCCATCTCTTTTGATGGTCGTTGAGTTCACAAAGCGAAGAGTTCAGTATAATGAGGTCAAAATACAATTCGCAAAAGAATTATTAGAGAATCCTAAGGTTAAACAAGCTGAAATATCAGGTATAATAGGCAAAATGGCAGAGAATAGTTTTGCAGCTGACAGAGCACTTGTCCTTGATATGATAAATTCGAGAGGTTTTTCTTATAATGAAATTAGTGATTTACTTTACTATTTATCTAGCAGCGGCAAAAGTGAACACACACTTGAAAAGTGTTTTATATTGAAGAATTTATTAGATAGAGAAAATCTGAATTACGCTGATATTCAGTCTATTATGGAGACATTGTATAGTATTGATGGTGCCGGTACTTTAAATAATATTAAGTCGCTGCTCAATGATTTGTTTGATGAACAATTTAATCCTGCAGATATATCTTTAATTTTATCAAATATATCAAATGATACTGCAGAATCAGCAGCACAAATTGCACTTGTTAAAAAATTAATAAAATTAGATATTTCTCCAAACCAAATTTCTTCATTAAAAGATGCACTGGGTAACAGTACTATTGCTCCAGAAGTTATGGGGGCAAAGGTTTATAATCTTGTAAATTCCGGTGTAGACATAGAGCTTGTTTTGAATATTTGCAATAATGCAAAAGCAGTATCAATATTTAATCAGGATGTTATTGCGATTTTAAGCCGTTTGAAAGCAGATGGTGCTGATGTCCGCGGAATTGTAGACATTATATCTGATGGTAATATTCCTAAAGACTTAATGACTAAAATTAATGCACTGTTTGCATTGTCATCATTAACCCCGGATGACAAGCTTGTCTTAAAAAGACAGGGGATAGATATTGAAGCAAAAATACATAATTTGATGATGTCAATTGATACAAAATATCCGCTGATTTCAACTTCTAAACAGGGCGTTATAGATTTCTTAAAACATATAGGGAATAGTAACAATGCAGACAATGTAATCAAAAAAGCTGATTTTGCAAGTTTCGGCAAAAAAGGCATTGAACTTGAATATTCACGCGAAGATTTTATTAGGAAAATGGATGCGTTGATACGTGAAGGCGGGGCTGGCAGAAAACAAATTTCTACAGAGGGAGTTGAAATCCCTGAACTAAAACTCTCAGAAGCAGATGTTGCTGCAACGCAGGCTAAGATACAAGATCTTCTATCCCGGCATAAAACTGAGCCGGCAGAGGTTATACTGGAAGGCGAAAAAGTTCAGGGAACTCGTTTTCTAGGTACACAGGGCGGGTCAAACAGGGCTTATTATACTCAAATCGGAGATAAACTTTATTATATTAAATACCCGAGTTCGGAAAAATTAGGTCAAAGTGTAGAGGAAGTCATTGCTTCAAGGCTTTATCGCTCAGCAGGCATAGATGCCCCGAATATGAAATACGTTTATGACGAAGAAGGTAATATAATTGGCATGGCAGGAGAATTTATTCCTGATTTGAGTACAACTCCTAAAAATCCGGATCAGTTTACAGACGGCTTTGCAGCAGATGCCTGGCTTGCCGACTGGGATGCTCCCAAAAATGATAACACCCAGTATAGAACAAGCGGTGTGGTAAAAGTCGATGTCGGCGGCTCGCTTCGTTATCGTGCAAGAGGCGAAATGAAAGATTTTGGCGCGGTTGTAAACGAACTTTCAAGTTTGATAGAACAAAACGGCCGTTTTATGTCAATGACTAAGCAGCAGCTTTTAAATTCATTAAAACATGTAACAGACATGCCTGAAGCGCGGATACAAAAGATTATTGACGAATCTCCGCTTGATGACGGCCAGCTTACATCTATTTTGCTGAAGCGAAAAGAATATATGACTATTTTTCAGAAGAAGCTTGAAGTTTTGGAAGAAAATCAATTTGATAATATTCTCGAAATGGTTAACGAAGCCAAACGCATGACGGCAGAAGAGTTTAGTGATGATACAAATATTGCAGAACGCCTCGGGTATGTACGAACAAGAACCGGTTTTGAAGGACTGCTTAATACTACGGGGGTTGATAATATGGCGCTTACTCCAGAGCAAAGAATTCTTGCTGATAAACTGATTGAAGAAATTAAGAGATTTACTGTAGGCAATAGAATTTCTGATGATGTTAAACTTGATGCAGAAACAAAGGACTTTTTAAATTCCATTCTGCAAGGAGTTCCGGAATTTGCTCCGATATTTGGCAAACCTCAGCACAGTATGCAGAAGTATTCTCTTGACGTACATATTCTCAAAGTGCTTCAGGATTCTGTGAACGATCCGCTTTATAATCAGCTTGGTGACACAGACAAAATAGTCCTTAAATTCTCAACACTTTTGCATGATATCGGCAAAAGATATCTCGTTGACGGCTCAGATACAGGCCATGCTGCAAAATCTGCAGAGTATGTTTATTCAATTCTTGATAGATTTAATTTTGAACCGGAAATTAAAGACAGAATTATTTCAGTTGTTTCAAATCACCACTGGTTTAAAGAATACTGTCTGGGCAATACTTCAAAATTAGATATTGCAACGCTATGCCGCAGACCACAGGACTTCCTTATTTATCAAATAATGGCAAAGGCAGATTTGAAAAATGTGAATGATAAATTTTATCTTGACAAAACAGGAGCCTCAAGCTTTGCTGAAGCAGAAAAGAATTTTGCTGCAAAAATGGCAGAAATTCAGCCTGCAGTAGATGAATTGGCCTCAAAACAGGTTGTAATAACGGCCTCAAGATTCGTAGAAGTTCCGCAAAGAGTTACTTCAACCGGCAGAGTATTGCCGGCAAGAGGTTTCCCTGTAGAAACTGTGAAAATTAAAGACACAGATACAGGATTAAAGACGCTTAATCTTACAAAATTAAACGAGGATACTGATATGTTTAATTATGGATTTAACCATATTCCTCTTAAAGATTTAAGATTAACAGTCCATATGGTCAACCAGTCTATAAATTTAGATGTCTTTAAAACACTTGCCAGAAACCCTATGAATAACTCTGCACAATCAATTTCGATGATTAGTATGGCAGATAAATCTACATATTCCGGTCTGCAATTCGGTCTTGTTCTCGATGTAGATAATGCAAATGTTTCACATGCTTATTTTTCCAATACCAGCTCCGGTACTAAAAAAGGTTTTGCACATTTTGTAGAAGAAATGTTTGAAAATAGCAAGTATAGAACATATGTAAAAGATAACTTCAAGTCCTACTTAACAGAAAAAGGGGTTGAAATCTCTGACGAAGAGTACACAAAAATTATTAAATATATTCAGAGTAAAAAATATCCGGAAACACAAATCAAAAATTTAAAAGTCGGTAACAGGACATTTACACGCGAAGATATTCTCGGAGCTTTTACATATTCTAGAGATCAGTTGATTGAAGTGAAAAAGATGAAAACTCACGGTGAGCATAATGAAATAGTAGCTTTAAATTCAAAAGTAAAAGGTCTTATTGCAAAGGTTAATTCTCTGGATGAATGTCCTGAATGGTTCCTTGAATTTGCTAAAGGCAACAATCTTCCTATAATCTTAATCGGCACTTAATGTAACGAATTGTAACAATATTCTAAAAAACCCTAAAGTTTTCAAAAAAAATGCCGATATACATAACATAAAGAAAAGAAAAAGGAGTAGAAAAATGGCAGACGGAATCGGAAGACTTTCAGGATATGGAAATTACGGCGTAGGCGGTTACATGCCTCAAAGAAGAGGAGATGTTTCAAAAGAGGAACAGCCTCAAGAACAAGTTTTAACAAATCAGCATGAAGAAACTCAGGTAGATCCATCAAAAGTAATGGAGTTTCTTGCGAATAATAATTTCTTTGTAGCAGCTCCGGCTGCCACTGAAGTAGGTGAAGTAGATGCAGCAACTCAGGATAGAGTGGCAGGCTACATGGAACAATTTGAAATGATATACGGCATAGTACAGGAAGAATTCGGCGAAGAATTGGCTCCTGCTGTTATGGATGTAGTGATGGATAAGTTAATGGGCATGTCAGAATAAGATTTCTCAAACATTTTTTCTACACTTAATTTAAAAAGGCTGATTAAAATAGCCTTTTTTCTTTTGTTTTGAGGGAATTTTAAGTTTTGTAAAAGAAATTTTAAAAAAGGTGTTGACTTTTAAAATTGATGGCATATGATAGTAAATGTCGGTTGAGAGAACCGGGGCGAACAAAAGAAATTAGTTCGCAGGGCCGAAAGGCCAGTGTTGATGAAGTATGAAAATATACAGCTGGAGGAAATTAAGTAATCCGGTCATCCTCACAAAATAAAAGCCTGAATTTAAATTTATAAATAGCAAAGAATTAAAATAAAGGCTTGTTGTTTATCTGAACCTTGACAACAGAATAGCTGAAGACGAATAAACTTGTTAATTCGTTGAATGATAGGACAACACAAGTTAAGCGTGAGCTTAGCGTTAAATGAGCTAGAAATCACCGCGAGGTGTTTTTTAATAACTTTCTGACAATGGAGAGTTTGATCCTGGCTCAGGACGAACGCTGGCGGCGTGCTTCATACATGCAAGTCGAACGCGAATCGGTAGCTTGCTACCGAGGAAAGTGGCGGACGGGTGAGTAATGTGTAGAGAATCTGCCCTAGAGTGGGGGACAACAGCTGGAAACGGTTGCTAATACCCCATATGAGCGTATCTGAAATGGTATTCTTGAAAACTCCGGTGCTCTAGGATGAGTCTGCATCTGATTAGCTAGTTGGGGGTGTAATGGACCACCAAGGCGACGATCAGTAGCTGGTTTGAGAGGATGATCAGCCACAATGGGACTGAGACACGGCCCATACTCCTACGGGAGGCAGCAGTAGGGAATTTTGCGCAATGGGCGAAAGCCTGACGCAGCAACGCCGCGTGATTGATAAAGCCCTTCGGGGTGTAAAGATCTGTCAGTGGGGACGAAACTTGACGGTACCCACAGAGGAAGCACCGGCTAACTCCGTGCCAGCAGCCGCGGTAATACGGAGGGTGCAAGC